>Ga0172369_10000775_pt1 | contig 47302 bp, 27 predicted proteins | sample LakKiv25m_FD_114539 | JGI IMG/M metagenome (GOLD analysis project Ga0172369, IMG submission 114539) | Freshwater microbial communities from Kabuno Bay, South-Kivu, Congo - kab_022012_11.25m | ecosystem: Environmental > Aquatic > Freshwater > Lake | place: Democratic Republic of the Congo...
AATACTGATTTTCAGACACTTATAAAATCAAACTTTGAAAATATATTGAAAATGTGGCTGTTTTAAGCACTTTTTGCCGTTTTTTAACAATTTTTCTGGTTTTTAGCTGCAAGATGGGTTAAGGTTTTGTCATAGAATTTGCTTTTTAACCACAAATTCGTATGACAAAACCTTTCTAATATCACTTTTTTTCCACGGGCTCCGTTTCACTTCACCCGTGGTTATATATATTTTTTTCCTGCGGAAAAAAGAAGTCATAAGAAAAATACAATTATTTTGTTTTATAAAGCAATAAGTTTTACAATTATATCCTAGCACACATGCGTGTTGGCTTTGGCTTTCGGATAGCTATCGGAACAGCGGGACGGTGGGGGCATGAATACCAGAATACATTACAAAGCGGCAAGGGCGTTTACGTTTCAATAAAAATTAAAGACAAAGCATTTGCTTTTTAAAAATACCTCCCCAATCAACTAACCTACCTGAGCACAAAGTTTATATTGTTGGGCACTTCCTCACTGACACCGTCTTCGTAGAGTATTTTAAGCTTTGGACTCAAAACCATCATCATTACTTTATCCTGAGTTGACTTGTCTTTTAAATAACAAACATACAGTTCAATGCCAAGAGGTGTGTATTCCGTTGTAAGCCTTACTATCGCTTTATCAGCTGAAACATGACTCATAAGATACATGAGTTTATCATTGAGTTCCGGGCCCGGTTTTTCATCTATACTCACTGAAATAATAGCAATCTCGCTTTCAGTATAACTTTCAAATTTATTGAATTTGTAGTCGAACTCCGGAAAAAATGTTTTGTAAAAAGTGGTTCCTTTAATCGTTTTAAAAGTTGGAATAAAATCTTTTACAACAAACTCTAATTCCTGATCATAAAAGGTTTCCCCATCAAACAATTTAATAAATTTTTGCTCTATAGCTTGCTTTATTCCCTCAGGTTTAATAGAGTCGGGGTTGAAAAAGAAACTTGCAGGAGCAGGCTCTCCGTAGGAAATTTTATAGGCATAAATGCCCTTTGTATGTTCCATTATTGAAAGCATATAATCAGCATCAAATTCATCGAAGTAGCGGTCTATTTTAACATCCCACTGAGCAATATTGGTGTCGAAGCCGAAAGGATAAGTCACCAGATTCTGAGCAGGTGTAAAAATAGCCTCTCCTACTTCATCACGTGAAATAACATCGGGACTAAAATAAATTTTGGCTCCATGCCTTACCACATAGGTTTTCACACCTACAATGCCCTTTATACTTCTCAAATGGAGTGCAAAAGACATAGAGCTGCCATAGCACTTGATACTTTTTAAACCATCTATTGAATAAACTTCTGCTTTTTCAATTTCAGCCTCACTGCCCCAAAACTCGGTAATGGTAGGTAATTCAACACGTGATGCAAAAAAAAGTGTCAGCACAAACAACAGCACAGTCGCAGTGGGTGCCAACCAGCGCAGCTTGTTCTTTTTATTGATATTGAGTGTTTCCTTTTCGGGGCACACATTCACACAATCGCCGCACATATGACAATCGATGTGTTTCACAGCCACTGTCTCCGACACTTTAATACCCATAGGACATGCTTTGTCGCATTTGCTGCACGATGTACATGTGTCAGCTGTACGGGTAACATTAAAAAATGGCAGCACCATCAGTTTCATGCTGAAAGCTTCGAGAATAAAAGCAGCTACACATAAAATAAATAATAAAACTATCCACGAAAACGCCAGAGGTGTAAACCATACTAAAGCAATATAGATGAGGGTCAGAGGAGCTAATATTATGGCATAAGCGAAAATATTGGTTACTGCGCCCAGCGGACAGAAGTACTTGCACCAAGCCTGACGAATAAAGAAAGCCCCTGCAAAAAGTATAAAAATAGCAACAAAGGCATAAGTAGGATCAATTTCACTGCTAAATCCTGAGAAAAAGGCAAAATAAGGGTCAAATTTCTTGCAAAAAAGCTCACTTGATGTTATGGTAAAATAAAAGGTAAGAAAAAGCAAAGCGTATTTAAAAACTCTTAATAACCTGTCGGCCAATCCTTTGAAAGTGTACCTCACTTTAAATTTCTGACCATATTTGCCCAGCCATTCCGAAAAAATACCCAACGGACAGATAAAGCTGCAAAACAACTTGCTGAAGATAATAACAGCCAGCACCAAAGCCAGACCCATTCCAATTTGCATGGTGCTCATTGAACAAGCCAATGTGCCATTTATCAAAAAACTCAACAACGACTGCATGCCTCCGAATGGACAATAAGCCTCAATATCAGCAACATACTCTTTATTGAAAAATGGTCGAATCAGCATTACAATTAATGACACCACAACCACCCATTGAATAGGCTTGCGATAAAAATTTATTTTTTTCAATTTTTTAAGCATAATAATTATTTTAGTTATTTAAAAACCCTTGCTTTTCAACAACATTCATGTAAACATTAGAAAAATGCACATTATCTTCCTTTTTATACCTTTTCAGTGTAAAAACCTGGGCTAAATTCTCTACTTCATTTGTTTTTACAATATCTTTGGATGTTTGCAAATTTTCTTTCTCAGCATAGAGCATATTGATAGCTTCTGCTGAATAATCTTTGTATTCTTCATTGTGGATGACTGCTTCAAGCGGCAAGCGGTCGGTAAGTGGCGGATTATCAGCAGGGTACCCAACTACTACAGTGGTAACAGGAACAACTCCTTTGGGGAGTTTGAAAAAATCGACCATTTTGTCTGTAGTATATGTTGTCGTGCCCAGATAACATGTTCCGAGTCCCATGCTTTCAGCAGCAATAACCGCATTCTGAGCAGCAATAACAGCATCAATAGCCCCGTTGCAAAACCATAAATAATTATCATAAACTTTTTCGGCATGTCTTTCTTCACACCATTTGTGAAAACGGTTGAGGTCTGCACAAAATGTCAAAACAACAGGAGCCTGTTCTACCATCTTCTGTCCAAAATGCAGGGGACATAAAGCTTTGCGTTTTTCTTCATCTTTAGTAACAATAATGCTGTAAAGCTGCATGTTGCCTGTTGTAGCACCGCGGGTAGCTGCAAGGAGTATCTGTTCAAGCATTTCATCATTTACAGGGTCGCTTTTATAATTTCTTATACTGCGGTGATCCATGAGGTTTTTTAAAAGCGTCATTTGATAGTATTTTATTATTATTATTGTGTTTTTTGATTGTTGTGCAAAGGTAAAAAATGCTTTGAATTTTTTATAACTTTGATTTCAAATTTCGTTAAATATGGACAAATCTCTTATGGCACCCTGCGGAATGAATTGTGGCCTGTGCATGGCTTATCAACGCGATAAAAACACCTGCCATGGCTGCTGGGGTGATGAAAAATACAAAATGAAATCTTGTGCCCGATGCATTATTAAAAATTGTGAATTATTGAAAGAAACCTCTTCCAAATTTTGTTATGAATGTCCCTCCTACCCATGTAAACGCTTAATACAACTTGATAAAAGATACAAAACAAAATACAGGATGAGCATGATTGAAAATCTTGAAAACATTAAAAATTGACATCTTGATTTATGGAATTTTTGAGCAAATGCCATCTTTAAAATCATTAATTTATTATAGCCATGCAAAATTCAATTTTTATATCACTACTAATTTTAGTCTTTAATAGCTTATCAGCACAGGACTTAAAAGTTATTGAAGCCACCAAACAAAACTGGGCTGGTGGTGTATGTTGCAGTTATGGAACCAATTATACTTTTAGCTTTGAAAGCGCAGACACTTTACAAACAATAAGCATTGACACCTTATGGATCGGGAAACAATATTATGTTGAAAATCAAACACGCAGGTTTTCATTTTCAAAAGCCATTCAAAACGATAAAATGATATACCATATTACGGTTGCTGACAGTTACAACAGCAGAGGCATTGAAACCTATAACGAATTTGAGGAAATACCTGTTATAAACCCTCTCAAATATAAAGGACAGGCTTGCATTGTTTATCATGTTCTGAACCGCAGAAAAATATTTGAGATTGAAAACATTATTGAATATGCCGCTATTGCCTATCCCTAAAAAAACTAATATTCATCAAAAAAATAATCTAAAAGCAGGACTAATCTAACCATAAAAACAACTGACGCTCCAATGAAGAATATTATTTTAATATTATTTACAATTTTACTTTCATATACAGCAACAGCGCAGAAGTTGAAGGTAGTTGAAGCAACACAAAGGACATGGAAAAGTTATATGTGTTGCCAATATGGGATTTATTACGATGTCACCCTTGAAAGTAATGACACGCTTCAAACCTTAGAATTTGATACACTCTGGTACGGCGATGAATATTATGTGCAGTATCAATCAAGATTTTATACTTTAACCAAAAATATTGTAAATGGCAAAGCCTGCTATTATTTTCATATTTCATTAAGTTGGGATAACAACAGCAGCGATATTGTTGATAATGTGACATTTATAAAACCCCCACCCTATAATGGTGTGGCTTGTTTATTCTATAATGCAGATAAAAAAAGAAAACGGGTAGATATTGATGAATTTAAAGTTACACCACCCATTGGATCGCTCTAAAATAAAATATCAACATTTTAAATAAAAAAACATGTTTAATAAAATTAAAATAGCTTTTGCAATAATAGTTTTCACTATTTCAGCATGTTCTAACCCACAGCTTTCATCTGAATCGAATAAAGTTGAGAACATTTTAAAAAATGATTCAGTTCAGCAATCAAAGGACACACTAAAAAATACTGTTGTTAATGCAGAAATCAATACGCCGAAAGAAGTTTCGGGGAACGTGACTTTTAAAAATCAATATTGTGGTGGCGCATGGCCGTCGGATGAAATCCTTGAAAGTTATGAAACACAATACCCTTTGACAAGCTCAACTATTTTACTGAAAAATAACAAACAGAAAGATAAAGTAATTGAAATAAACACCGACAAAGAAGGTCATTTTAATAGCCCTTTAGAACCAGGCACATACGATTACTACATGACGAAATCATATAATAAAGATATGAATTGTGCTTTCAAAGCCGATTGCAAAAAATGGTTAAACAAATGTTTTGGTCAGATTACGATAAAGGAAGGCAAATATGACGGGTATAAAATAGTTTTTGCTTTCGAATGCAACCCATGTGAGCCGAATAACAGACCTTAAAAACAAAAGAAAATTTCAATAAAATGAAACTTAAAAAAATTATATTCATTACAATAAGCCTGTACATTTCAAACCTTCAATTTGTTAAAGCTCAGCAAAACAAGCCATTAAAGGAGGTTTCAATACAAGCTGTATTTGAAAATGTATATTCGGGTGGGGCTTGTCCGGCTAAGGGAGTCATTGATTCGAGCAGAAATGTGCTTCCACTGAAAAATTCAACAGTATTGCTAAAAAAAATTGATAATGTTAACGATACAATGAGCATTGTGACCAACCACCTTGGGATAGCCCATGCCAGGCTGGCAGCCGGTTCCTATTACTACTTCATGACTGATTCGTATGATAGAAGCATGAATTGCAGGTTTGATCCAACATCTGTCAACAACCTGAATCAATGTTTTGGCCTGCTAACTATTGAAGAAGACTTTAAGGACACCTATAATATTTCATTCAGATTTGGAAGTAATTCGTACCAGCCCATTGTACCTAAAAAAAACTGACACACTCATTTTACCATCTAATTCTTCACAAACTTTCCATGCACTTTTCCACCATTAACTTTAAGTATTTCAATGAGATAGACACCACCTTTTAATTTTTCTACCGATATTTTCTGTGTGGGTTCACTTGAAGCTTCTTCTTTTATTACCAACCTGCCTGAAATATCGTAAATGCTTATTTCACTGATATTTGCAGACACAATATTTAAAACACCTGATGTGGGATTGGGGTAAATACTAATGTTTTCATTATGTTTTTCTATGCTGACTACTACCCCACTGATTGTATTTATAGTTGTGTCAGTAATAACAGGACTGTTGAAATCGAAGAAAATATTGGCAGCATTGAGAATTTCGGTGCCATTGCTTAAATTGGGTTTTATTTTTACAGAATAAGTTACCAGTCCCTTGCTGTTATATTCATTATGAGCTTTCCAATCGAGATGGATGTTATTAAATGTAAACTTTAATACGCCATTTTCATCCATGGTAGCAACATATTCATGATCTGCATAGCCGGGACGCACGGAGGTCCAGTCCAGATCGGCATCCAAAGTATCTGTTACGACAATATTTTCAGCATAATAAGTACCCATATTCTGAAAGTGAATCACATAGTCCAATACTGAGTCAGAAGGATTTATCAAGCCTAAAGTGCCCTCCCCTTTTGGAAAAACTTCCTTATAGTTTGGATCATAAGAACCAACCACAGTTTGTTGGTACTGATTTACATTATTCCATGGAGAATAATCGCTTAACCAGCTACTCATAGGCATTGCTGACACAGCAGTATCCTCAAAAACAACTGCCGTGCCCAAAGGTATATTGGCTGGCACATTATAATTAACTTTCAACATGGTGGAGGCACCCGGCAATAAGGCAGGGAAACCGGCAGTTACACTGTACCAGTTGGAGTCAAGTGTTGGAGATAATTGGGTAAACACATTGGGAAATGAGCTTGCATACTGCAACTGTCCATCATTCCTATACCCAAACTGAATATCGTTCTCACTAATAGTTCCATCATTCTGAACAATCAATCCCTGGGTGTACGAAAATCCGGGAATGGGAGGCCCTGAGGTACTTGTGGGTATAATATGAATATCGTGTAATGGATTGACAATATTGGCAAAATTTACTGTTGATACACAACCCGATACGGCAACAACAGATACAGAAACGGCATTGTTCTGACAGGTTGCCAAAGGATAAAAATATTGTACAATTTCAGATAATGTATAAGTTCCCGTGGGAACAGTGAAAGAATAGTCCCCATTGCTGTCAGTATAAGCATATCCAAAAGGAGCACAATGCATCATTACATGTTCCACACCCTGTTCTCCGGAATCATACTGGCAATTCCCGTTCAGATCAACATACACCTTACCCTGAATGGTGCAATAACAGCTGTCGTTAGTAAGGTCATAATCCACAAAAGTATGATTATCACAACCCGAATAGACACACCCTATATTATCAGTTACATTTACCCAATAATTTCCTGATGCCAGACTATCTATATTGCTACCTGTTTGCCCATTGGACCACTGATAAGAATAAGGAGCAATGCCCCCATACGCGTTGGCAATAATACTCCCGTCGTTGGTGTACATGCAACTTGCCGGAGAAGTGTTAAAACCTATACCAATAGTACTTACTAAATTTACCTGTCCATGCTTCACCACAGAGCAACCCACATTATCAGTTATTGTACAGGTGTAACTCCCTAGAGGCACACTGGAAAGCATTGGAACAGTACTTCCATTGTTCCATGAATAAGCATAAGGAGGATTGGAGCCACTGACATTTGCATTAATATTTCCTGTATTTCCGGGACACACGGCATTTGTAACCGTAACGCTTGCATTAATTGTACTTTGTGGTGGGATAACGGCAGTTCCTGATCTGACACACCCCACGGCATCGGTAACTTTAAAAGAATAGGAACCGGCTGGCATATTATTAATACTGGTGCCGTTTTGAGGAGGAAAAGTTGTCCAGATAATTGAATAGGGTAAAGTGCCACCGCTTATATTCAACGTGGCACTTCCGGTCGAAGCTGTACAAGAGCTTGGTGTAGTTGTATAAGTTGCTGTAATGGGTGTAGAACCACTAACAGACTTATAACCAGTTCCTTTACAACCATTAGCGTCTGTTGCTGTCACATATATATTAGTTCCTACACTAAGACCCGATGCTGTTTGACCCGTAGCACCATTACTGAATAAATACGTATAAGGAGGCGAGCCACCTGAGCCAAATGATATAACACTCCCATCGTTCTGAAGACAAGTTGCAGGGGTAGCAGTTGAATTAACACTTATTGTAGGCGACTGAGGAACATTTATCCAATTGCTTACTTTATAACAACCCTGAGCATCAGTAACAGTAACACGATATTGCCCACCTGCTAAATTATTTATAGTTTGTGTATTAGCTCCATTTGACCATTGAAAAGTATAGGGAGCTATACCTCCGGAAAAATTGCTGACACTAGCTGTTCCATTAGTACAACTGGCTGTTGTTGTATTAACTAAAAATGTAATTGGAGAGTTATTATATATTGCTAATCCTGTATCACCCTTAATTGCGCTGCAAGAATTAAAGAAAATCAATGCACCATAATTACCAACTGGCAAATTTGCCGGATTCCCACTTCCATAATAATTTGCAAAATTAACAAGACTTACAAATGAAATATTATTAAACCAGTGTACTGAATCTGGCATTGCACCAGAGTTTATTGTAATAAGTGCAGTACCAGTTGAACTAGGGCAATTTGCATTAGTAACTACCGGATAATCGACTGAGAAAGGGTTTACCATTCCTGTAATAAGGGTTAGATAATGTTGATAATTATCAGAAATAGACACCCAATAGCTTGAATATCCTGTAAATGTATCAGTTAATGCATTCACATTCGAATGCACCGTGCCACAACATAGGTCAATATATCTAAAAGTAAGGGGAGGAACCATACCTGAAGTAACAGTAGTTACTAGCACACCATCATCATTGCAGGGTTGCTGCAATACAGTACAAGTGCCTGTTTGAGAAAATCCCACAATATAATTTAACATTAAAACCACCAAAGTGTAAAAAATGTTTCTCATACCCTTATATATTACTGATTATAAAACAAGACAAATAAATTTTTAAATAAATGGTTTGCATCATCAAACTATAGTATTTAAAAGTATAAAAATAAGGATTTATTTGTGGTATTGCAAGATAATTCTAAATTAAATTAAAATATTTGGAAAAATGAAAATTTATTACGTACTTTGCGTTACGTATTTTACGTTACGTACTTTACGCAATGAATAATAATATTTAATTCATAAAAACAGCAGAAACATTTCTCCCCTACTTGCTCTTATCCGGTCCTTTAGGAATCGGGGGCAGGTCTTTGTAGTTTTTAAGCGCTTTGAGTATCTCTTCAACAGCTTTATCAAGCTGGGTATCTTTTCCCATATACTCTTCATAAGGATCATTATCAATAGCAATATCAGGGTCAACGCCATGTCCTTCAATTATCCACTGACCTGTTTCAGAGTCGTAAGATGCAAATTCGGGCTTATTGAGTGAAGCGCCATCAATAAAGGGCAATGAACCCCTGATGCCTACCACACCTCCCCACGACCGCACACCAATAACAGGTCCCAGACCATATTTTTTAACACCGTATGGGAAAAGGTCACCATCGGAAGCCGAATACTGATTAATAAGCACCACTATAGGTCCAAGCATCATTTGTTGTGGCGTGTGAGTTGGATTCTGAGCATTTCTAAGCATGTTGGCTCTCTGTATTTTGCGTTGCAGGCGTTCGAGAATCATAGGTGATACATTGCCCCCTCCATTGCCTCTGTCATCAATGATGAGGGCTTTTTTATCGAGCTGGGGATAGAAATGTTCTACAAATTCATTCAGTCCTTCAACACCCATATCAGGGATATGAATATAGCCAACTTCTCCATTAGTGGCCTCACTTACCTTTTTAATATTATGTTGCACCCAATGGTAATAATACAGATTAGACTCATCGGCAATAGGCTCAATAATGTACTTATGACATCCGACAGTATCTGTTTTTGAATTTACAGTAATTTCTACAGCTTTTCCTGCTTTGTTGATAAGCTGTTTGTAAATATTGTCTGTTTTTCTTAAATCATAGCCGTCAATAGTCAGGATAAAGTCTCCCTTATTAATATTAATGCCCGGTTCAGCCAAAGGAGATCTCAGTTTTTCAGACCAGCTCGCACCTTCGAGAATATCATTAATTTTAAAATATCCCGAAGCATCTTTAGTGGCTACAGCGCCCAGCAATCCAAGGGGTATTCGTTTTACTTCGGGCAGGTCGCCACCATTAACGTAAGCATGGCCCACACTAAGCTCACCTATCATTTCACCAATTATATAATTGAGGTCATGCCTGTGATTGATGTAAGGCAAGAAAACTTCGTATTTACTTTTAATCGCATTCCAGTCAACGCCATGCATGTTTTCGACATAAAAGAAATCCCTCATCTGGCGCCAGCTTTCGTAAAAAATCTGAGACCACTCCTCTTTTAAGTTGGTCCATACTTTCATGTCGCCAGAATTGACATTTTCATCGAGTTTTGCAAAAATTGTGGGCGTGTTAATAATGTAATACTTACTGTCTTTACTTATGAGTATTTTCTTTTTATCAAAAGTTATTATAAAGTTGCTGCAATCAATAATATCGTTTTCTTTCTGCTCTTTGAGGTCGTAAAACATCAATTTTCTCTTGCCATCAGCTATTTTCATATAATAGACTTTTTCGTCCCAGGCAGTAATATTGGAATAGTCGGCTACATCGATGGGCAAAGCCAAAATACGGGAACTCATATTTTCTGTATCTAGTTTTCCGGCTTCTACTTTAACAGGTTTAACGGCTTCCACTTTTTTAACTTTTACACTGTCTTTTTTATCTTTTTCGGTATTGGCAATGGCCACTTCATTATTTTTATGGGTAAAAGGGTTGGCTGTTTCTTTTGAAAGTGTGACAAAATATATTTTAGACATTTTTGTATAGGCATGATTCCATTCGGTGCTGCTGTAAACGGGGTTAAAATCCCTGTCGGACACAAAGAACAGATATTTGCCGCAACGACTGAAAGCGGGACTGGATGAACTGTACCACTTATCGCTTACATCATAAGTTTTCTTGCTTTCCACGCTGTAAAGCTTTATGGAATTCATGCCATTATCTTCCGAATTGGCATAGGTAATCCATTTGCTGTCGGGACTCCAGTCGAAATCAGAGTATTCCCATATTTTACTTTGAGCCACCTCTGTAACAGCTTTTGTTTCTATATTGACAAAACGCAATCTCATTTTTTTATCGCTCCAAAGCAGGTTTTTACTGTCGGGTGACCATTTCAGAGAAAAATAATAGGTGTCGGCATTTTTGGTAAGCTGAACTGCTTCTTTAGAACCATCCTGAACTTGAATATAGACTTCAAAATCACCACTTTTATCACTCATATAAGCGATATACTTCCCATCAGGCGACCACTCGGCATAACGTTCATGAATGCCAGAAGTTTGGGTAATATTTCTTGTAATACCTGCTTCGGCTGGCAAGGTAAAAATGTCACCTCTTGCACCAACAACAAGGCGCTCTCCATCGGGCGAAATATCATAACTAAGCAGGTTTTTAGAGGCCTCTTTTTCTGAATTACGACCGGAAATAAAATCGTTTGAAATGGTGACAGAAATTTTTTCGGATTTTTGGGTTTTTACATCAAAAACATAAATGTAACCGCCCTTTTCAAAAACAATAGCCTCATTGCTGTTGGATGGAAATTTTATGTCATAATCTTTAAAGTCAGTAACCTTTCTTATCTGTTTTGATAATGTGTTGTAGGCAAACATATTCATAATGCGGTCTCTGTCGGACAGGAAGTAAATATCATCACCTATCCACATTGGAATAATATCCTGAGAAATGTTATTGGTAATATTTGTTATTTTCTTTGTGTTGAAATCGAAAATACGTATGTCGTCGGCCATGCCTCCCTTGTAATATTTCCATGTTCTGAATTCGCGGAATACTCTGTTAAAAGCCAATTGGGAGCCATCGGGAGAATAGCTGCAGAAGCCACCTGTTGACAGGGGTAATTCAACAGGTAAACCGCCCTGAGTGCTGACCATGAAAAGACTGCCCACAAAATCGTTAAAAGTTTTGCAGCGAGAACGATAGACGACATTTTTACTGTCTTTAGTCCAGCCCATTACAATGTTATTAGGGCCCATGCGGTCGGAGATTAAATCCCTGCCAAGTGTGGCAGTATAGGTCAGTCGTTTGGGAATACCGCCTTCAGCAGGCATTACATACACTTCGGTATTGCCATCATACTGGGCAGTAAAAGCAATCTGAGAGCCATCGGGCGAAAAGCGGGGAAATATCTCATAGCCAATGTCAGAAGTCAATTTACGTGCAGTACCACCGGCTTTATTGACTGTGTATAAGTCGCCCGCATAAGTGAACACCAATTTATCTCCACTTATTGTCGGGAACCTTAACAAACGGGCTTCCTGAGCAAATAAAGTAAAAGATAAAACAAACAAAAGGCTAATGACAAAAATCTTTTTCATTGTAAAATGTTTAGTAAAAATTAAATGGGGAATCAATAATATGAATTAATTCATTATTCTTTCTTCAAAGTCAAAAAAACGAGAAACATCTTCTACAATTAACACCACATATTTCTCTTTATGAAAATGGAAAAGGTGCGTTGAAAACTGCAAGTGTTTAATAATCTTATTGTTACTGCTGTCGAAAAAAGGCCGTGAAATATTATTTTTATAAATGCTCTCGTTGGTGTTATAAGAACTAAGCGCCGACAATCTCAATTCACACTCATTGCATTTTGAGGTTTGTCCACATTCTTTCTGTTCTTCAATTTGAAAAGCACATCCAATAGATTCGCCACATCTCTTATAAAACAAATCCTCATCTTTTTTGTTTGAAAAAATAGTTTTAAGTACATCATTAAATGCTGCAAGTTTGAGGTCTTTATTTAAAAGCATCACACAACTGTTGATGTTATTAAGCATAATATTGAGAAATTCATTAGAGTCCTTCAGAAAAGAAAAAGTATCATTCGACATGCTTAAATCAGAATTTCTTATTGTTTTAAAGACATCTATTTCCTTTTGGTTTATTTTTATTCCAAAGAAATAGTAAGTATAAATCCAATTCTCCACGAATTTGCCTTCTTCCATAAAAGGCACACAGTCGATAAGTTCTTTAGTTTTTCCAAAGAATGGATGTTTTTGAGTTGATGTTTTTTTTATCATTTGTTTAAAACATTATAACAAATATAAAATAAATTATTAAAGAAGTGTAAAAAAGGCTAAAGATTAAATTATTTAGAAAAAATGCAAACACTTATTTCATTCTATTTCAATACATTAGATTTGTAAAAAAAAAGAGAAAAATTATTTATATATTTTCTTGAATTTTTTTCATATTTCTCTTGACTTTACAAAAAAAATATATTATATTAGACTTTTAATTTTTAAATATAAACACCCCTAAATATTTTATAAACTAAAACCTATATAATATGAAAACAAAAATACTACTTACATTTATTGTTTTTCTAATCGGGTTCAACTTTACTACTATTGCAAATCATTTTGCAAATTCTACATTTACCACCACTGATAATATTAATTTAAAAGAAAACGCCATTGGTTGCGAATTTTGGAATAGCGAATCAATGAGTATGATGGAGGTTACTGCAACAGATACGACCTGTGAAACGGCACTTGAAATCATACCTGGCAACATCTGTAATCCGACCACATATACGTTTATAGGAACCAAAAAGTTTTTTAAATTTACTGCCACTACAACTTATATCAATATAGTTGTATCAAATGTTGGCACTTCTGGATCAGAAATTAACAATCTATTATTAACTTCACTTCCTTGTTATCCACAACAACCAATTATCGCCCAGACTAACAATCCACTACAACTCACAGTAAATAATTTAATAATTGGGAATACCTATGTATTAAGATTAAGAAAACTATCAACTTATGCTACCTATTTTTCAATTTGTTTTAAAAATATTGCAAGTACTACAGTAATTGCAAATGCAGGCAATGACGCCAGTATTTGCCAGGGAAACAATATACAATTAAATGCCACTGGTGGTACCAACTATTTATGGAGCCCACCTACTGGACTTAGCAATCCAAATATTTCAAATCCTGTTGCTTCACCCTTAGCAACAACAACCTATACTGTAACCGTTTCAAACAATGGTATTTTTGCAACTGATAACGTAGTAATAACTGTTAATCCTTTGCCAATTGCAAATGCAGGAAGTGACGTTACAATTAATTCAGGAGAAAATGTTCAGATTGGTAGTGATCCTGTACAGGGATATTCTTACATTTGGAATCCACCTACAGGACTGAGTAACACAACTATAGCTAATCCTTATGCAAGTCCAACATTATTTACGACCTATAATCTATTAGTAAAGAATACATTGACAGGTTGCCAAAATAACGATTTGGTATCTGTTAATGTGATCGCTAATGAACCGGCACAACCAGGAACTTCATGTGAAAATGCCATTGAAATCACACCCGACAATTTCTGTAGCCCCGATACATTTTCTTTTTCAGGTAATTATATGTGGTTTAAATTTACAGCAAACACATCATATATAGACATAAAAGTATCTGATATTGATATTGCTGGTTCAGGGATTAATGCATTATTTATAGGCAATTACAATTGCACTTCACCAATTCCTTTTGCTCAAGCGACTAATCCTCTTCAGTTATCATTAAATGTTACAGAAAATAATATTTATCTTGTAGCAGTTTATAAGCAATCAACCAATCTTACTCCATCTAATTTTTCAATTTGCTTTAATAATTTTGCAAACATCCAAGTTGTTGCTGATGCCGGAAGTGATGTAAGCATTTGTGGTGGAAGCAACACACAATTAAATGCTTCTGGTGGCGCTTCTTATTCTTGGAGTCCTTCTACCGGACTAAGCAATCCCAATATTTCAAACCCATTTGCTTCACCATTAGTTACAACTACATATACAGTAACGGTATCTGCCTTTAACAGTTCTACTACAGATGAAGTTGTTGTAACTGTTAAACCATTGCCTTTAGTTGATGCAGGTAATAATATTAATATTTATGCTGGCGATAGTGTACAATTAGGAAACTATCCCAGTTCTCCTTCATTTTCTTATTTATGGACTCCTAAGCCATTTGTAAATAATTATACTTTAGCTCACCCATTTGCAAAACCCAATTTATCAACCACATTTTATTTAAGTGTAACAGATATGATGACCGGTTGCTATAATACTGACAGTGTGAAAGTGAATGTAATGCAACCACCAGGCTCTGTGTGTGAAAGTGCCATTGAAATCACACCTGACAATTTCTGTACTCCTGATACATTTATATTTGCAGGCATCAGAAAGTTTTTTAAATTTACTGCCAGTAGCGCATTTGTAAATATTATTGTTTCAAATGTTGATATTTCAGGTTCAGGAATAACCAATATGGTATTGACTTCACTACCTTGTTTTCCACAACAACCTATTATTGCACAAACTTCAAATCCTCTTCAACTTACTTTAAATAATTTAATTATTGGAAAAACATATATTTTAGTATTAAAAAAAGATATCGCTGCCACATCTCAATTTTCAATTGGGCTAAAAGACACACCCATAAATGCGTTTGCAGGCAATGATATTAGTGTTTGTTATGGAAGCAGTGCACAATTAAACGCATCAGGAGGCATAAACTATATATGGAGCCCTGCTGCAGATCTCAGCAATGAGAATATTTCAAATCCAACTGTTGCACCATTTTTAACTACCACATATACTGTAACTGTTAGCGATTTTTGCAGTTCTGCGACAGATGATGTAGTCGTAACAGTTGAAAAGCCAATTGCAAATGCTGGAAATGATCAAACAGTATGTGCAGAAACAAATGTTACTCTTGTAGCAAAAGGTGGCGCATCTTTTCAGTGGGATAATGGCATATCGAATGGACTTCCTTTTGTTCCAACAATTACAACTGCTTATACAGTTACCGTTACTGATGATAATGGATGTACAGCTACAGATGATGTTCTTATTACTGTTAATCCATTACCTATAGTTGAAGCAGGTTTTAATCAGACAATTTGTGCAGGGGGAAGCGTTACACTAAATGCAACAGGTGGCAGTACTTTATTTCAATGGGACAGCAACATTATCAATGGTGTGCCGTTTATCCCCTCAACCACAAGTACTTATAATGTAACCGGAACTGATATCAATGGTTGTTCTGCAATTGATAATGTTGTTATTACTGTTAATCAATTGCCATTTGTTGAAGCAGGTATTGACCAGGCTGTTTGTGCGGGAGGTAGTGTTACACTTAATGCTACAGGAGGCACTTTGTATCAATGGAACAACAACATTATCAACGGCGTGGCATTTATTCCATTAACCACAACATCATATTCTGTTTCTGCAACTGATGATAATGGCTGTACAGCAACTGATGAAGTCATCATTACTGTTAATCAATTGCCATTAGTTGAAGCTGGTATTGACCAGGCTGTTTGTGCAGGAGGGAGTGTTACACTTAATGCCACTGGAGGCACTTTGTATCAATGGGATAACAACATTATCAACGGCGTTGCAATTATTCCATTAACCACAACTACATATTCAGTAACTGCAACTGATGATAATGGGTGTTCAGCTATTGATAATGTTGTCATTACAGTTAATCCTATTCTTGTAGCAGATGCAGGCAACGACCAGGTGGTTTGTGTGGGAGGGAGTGTTACACTTTATGCCACTGGAGGCACTTTGTATCAATGGGATAATGGTATTTCCAACGGTGTGCCATTTACCCCATTAACTTCAACAACTTTTACAGTAACTGTTACTGATGAAAACGGTTGCTATGCAACAGGGGATGTAATTGTAACTGTTAATCCGGAAATTTCTATCACATTATCTTCTCTAGCTGGCACTAACAATCAAAACCTTTGTATGAATACACCTCTTACGGATATTACATACACAGCCACAGGTGCAACAAGCGTTGATTTTTTTGGTTTGCCTGCTGGTGTCGTTGGCAATTGGGAATCAAACATTATAATTATTAATGGTATGCCAACAAATACAGGTACTTTTAATTATGTTATATCTATAAAAGGTTTATGCGATACAATCAGCAATACAGGTACAATAATCGTTACACCAAATGCTACTATTACCCTGACTTCAGCAGTGGGTTCAGATGTGCAGAACGTAACTATTAACTCTGAAATTACACATATCAAGTATAATATTACAGATGCTATATATGTTACGATAACCGGTTTACCTCCTGGAGTAACAGGTACATGGAATACGAATTCCAATAAAGTTATTATAAAAGGTAAACCAATAGTAACCGGCACATTCAACTATACATTAACAGTAGTTAGCAGTTGCGGAATACTTACAGCTACCGGAATTATTATTTCCAGCAATAAAATTGGTAAAAAGGAGATGATATATTCACAAGATGGCCCCGAACAAGAGTTTCCAACTAAAGTTTATCCAAATCCTGCAAAAGACAAACTAAATATTAAAGTATCATTACCTATTGGCAAAACTGGTTCAGTATATATATTTGATGCAAATGGAAATGAAGTAATGACTTTGCCATTAACCGAAGGTGACAACAGCTTGAAAGTAAACTTATCGAATGTAGCTTCAGGTCTTTATTATTATAAAGTTTATGTTGATAAACAGATGGTTAAGTCAGAAAAATTAATTATTATAAAATAGTTTATTTTTCAAAGGCACCTTGAATTCTTTGGTGGCTTCCAAAAAACACTAAAAGGCTCTACATGAATATTTCGAGCCTTTTAGTGTTTAAGTAATTACAGCGGTGCGGAGAATCGAACTATTTTTGCAGCCAGCTACCAATCAAAGTTTTAGAGTATCGAAATTCAAAGCTGGTAACCGAATAGGTTACCTCCTCCTGGAATAGGCTTCAGAAGTGTTCATTTTTTTTACGCTTTTTCACTTCCGGTTTTCAGTAGTTTAAGGCAAATATGAGAAAAAATATTGTATTAAAAATGTTTATTTATTTTTTTATTTTGATGAAATTACATAAATTTGCCAATAATTAATGCCGAAAACGTGAAATATTTCACATAATTGGCACATAAAATGTGAATTATATGAACATAAGAAGAAAAGCTATAGGAGATCTGATATTATGGAAGGACAATCCAAACCGTAAACCTTTAATTCTGGAAGGGGCCAGGCAAGTTGGTAAAACATGGTTGTTGAAAAATTTTGGCAAGCATCATTTTGAAAGTACAGCCTATTTTAATTTTGAAGCCAAACCTGAATTAAAACAATTTTTTGCAAATACGAAAGATCCTAAAAGACTGTTGGAAAACTTGTCAATAGTACACGGCCATAAGATTCTACCCAAAAAGACACTTATAATTTTCGATGAAATACAGGAATGTAACGAAGCATTAAATTCATTGAAATATTTCTGTGAAGAAGCTCCTGAATATGTTGTAACAGGTGCCGGCTCGTTACTGGGTGTAGCCATGAGCAGAGGAAACTCCTTCCCTGTTGGTAAAGTTGACTTTATAAAAATTCATCCACTAACTTTTTCTGAATTTCTGAGTGCTTCTGACAGCAATATGAGCGCATATGCTGAAAGCATTGATAAAATTGAGGAAATACCCGTTATTTTCTATAACCAACTTCTTGAAAAATTCAAGATGTTCTATATTTCCGGAGGCATGCCTGAAGCCATAATTGCATTAATGGGTAATGATGGCGTTTCTTCATGCCAGAAGGTACTGCAAAACATTATCAATGCCTATAAACTAGATTTCTCGAAACATGTTGAGAATAAAGATGTTCAGAAAATAAATTACATCTGGGACTCGTTACCATCACAACTCTCAAGAGAAAACAAAAAGTTTATGTATCAGACAGTAAAGCCCGGTGCAAGGGCAAGGGATTATGAGGATGCTTTATTATGGTTGTTAAACTCAGGTCTTATTACACGCATATACAAATCTGATAAACCACATTTACCCTTATCTGCTTATGATGATTTGTCTGCATTTAAAGTCTATGCATTTGATGTGGGTATCCTGAGATATTTATCAAAACTTGACCCTGTTGCTATAGCTGAGGGGAACAGATTACTGACCGAATTTAAGGGTTCTTTAACTGAAAATTATGTTTTACAGAGCCTGGTCAGTCATTTTGAAGTCATGCCCAGATACTGGAGCTCAGGAAATAAAGCAGAAGTAGATTTCTTAATGCAATATAAAAATGACATCATTCCTATTGAGGTTAAATCGTCAGAAAATATAAGGAGTAAAAGTCTGGCATTTTTCAGAAATCAGTTCACTCCTAAACTCAGCATACGGTATTCGTTGAAAAATCTGCAATATTCAGATGGGCTGTTAAATATCCCGCTGTTTTTAGCTGATAATACATTGAAATTTTTGCACTCAATACCTTAATTTTTTTTCAACACTACACTTTCACTTTTTGAAAATATTTAGTACTGCTAATACAAATTAGTTTGTATTGATGATACAAATTAATTATAAGCTGTTTTTTTGCAAAATCCATTTCCATGCAGGTATTATTGATATTTCAGCATGGTCACTTTTTATAGTTTTTTCAGTATCCATCGATATAATATATCCATTTTTTATTCTCAATTTGTTCATTGCTTCTAATAAACCATTCAATTCCCTGCTCTCATTTGTCTCGCTAATTTGCATGCTAACCTGTATGGCATCTTCGAACACACCATTATTTAATGAAACAAAATCACATTCATTTTTATCAGAAAAATAAAACACAGATTCATTTCTTTTGTGCAATTCATTAAAAATCAGGTTTTCAAGTAACCAACCTTCATCAGTTGTCATTACAGCAGAAAGAGCACATATAAAACCATTGTCAACAATGTAAGATTTTTTTTCATTAACAATCTGTTTTTTAAGGCTATAATCAAATTTTGTTACCTGCTTTATAAAAAATGTTTGTTCTAAATAATTCATGTAATTTACAACCGTATTAGAGCTGCCCAAATCAATTATTTTACGCAATGAATTATAACTATATCTTCGTCCGTAATTATTTATTATATAGGCATAAAGCATCTTAAGTTGAAGTACATTTTCAAGTTTATATCTTACAACTATATCTTTAAAAACAATATCATTATAAGTTCGGGTTAAAATTTCTTTATCGTTATATTTAACGAACTCGGGCATGCCTCCATTTTTAAAATATATGTTGAAAGCATTAATTATTTCAGATTTTTTTTCTGTTTTATACAACTCATTTTCATTATAATTAATATTTGAGAAATTGAGATATTCTTTAAACGAAAAAGGGGTTAAATGTGTATCGATATGTCTGCCTGTTAGTTTAGTAGCTATTTCACTGCTTAATAATTCAGCATTGGATCCGGAAATATAAAATTTGAAACCATCATCATAAAACCGTCTGACGAAGTTTTCAAAATTTTTCACGTTTTGAATTTCATCAATAAAAAATACTTTGTTTTTGCCAAAAAGCTGAAAAAGCAATTCGTATATCGTATTAAATTCGGACGCAGGATAGTTAAAAAGCCTTTCATCTTCAAAATTAATATAGTAAAATCCGGTGTCATTATAAAACGCCTTCACTATCTGCCTTAAAAATACAGATTTGCCACACCGGCGCAAACCTGTAATGACATGTATATGTGGTAAATTTATTTTATCTGATATTTCGTTTAAAGCCTCTCTTCTGATGCCGGTGTCTTTAGCTAAAACAGCATCGTATTGTTCTAATAATACTTGTTTTAATTGTTCTTTGCTTATCATAGTGTTAAATTAAATTGTGCACTACAAATATACAATAAATTAATATATTGTGCATTTATAATGAACAATATTTTTATACTCTATCCTGTTCTTCCATTGCAACCGTTTATTTATTGCCTGTATAATTCATCTAAAATTGATAGTTAATACACTGCTTAGAGTTGTAATATTAGATTGTAACAAAAACAAAAGCACCATAAATATTTAATTTACAGTGCTTTATAAACTTTAAAAGTGGAGCTGCGGGGAGTCGAACCCCGGTCCAAACAAGTTGCAAAAAAGCTTTCTACATGCTTAGCTTTTAGTTGGTTTTCGAGTTAAACCGTGTCAAAAGCAAACCTGATTTAACCTTAGTCTTTAAAAATTTCACAAAAACATAAAGACACTGTTTTTGCTATCTCAACATTTGCGACGCTTCGCAGGAGACACAGTTGAGAAATGTTTCTCCGGAAACGGCTTGTGCCTAATTTCTAAAATTAAGCAGCTATAGCGTAATTGTAATCGTTGCCATTTATGTGGCGTGTGAATTGAGATTTGCGAGCCACTTTCACAATGCTCGGCATGCTTACCTTCCTCCAATGCCTGCTGTCAAAACCGGTCAGCCCCGAATTGAAATGCAAAGATACAAAGAAAATATCAAAAAAATGATTAATTTCGCACTATATTTTAGTTTTAAGCATGAAAGTTTTCAAGTTTGGTGGCGCTTCAGTTAAGGATGCTGACGCTTTCAGAAACGTACTGACAGTATTGAACAGTTATAGAAATGTTGAGCTTTTTATAGTTATTTCTGCTATGGGCAAGATGACTAATGCCTTTGAAAAATTGCATGAAGCTTACTTCAAAAAAACTGATATATTGCCAGCTTACGAACATATTTATAATTATCATATCAATGTGCTCGACAAATTATTTCCCGATCAAGAGCATACAATTTATAAAGATCTGAAACTTATTTTTTATGAACTGAATGCCAAACTTCAAACACAACCTACTGATAATTACAACTTTGAATACGATCAGATTGTACCTTACGGGGAACTCATTTCATCTCTCGTTTTAAGCCAATATCTGAATGACAATACTTTTCCCAATAAACTTGTAGATGCCCGCGACATTATTAAAACTAACAATACATACAGGGAAGCGCGCATAAATTGGGAAATGACCCCTCTTTTGGTAAGTCATCAATATAAAAATGCATTAAAAGACAATTGCAAAATTGCTGTCACACAGGGCTTTATAGGTTCATGCTCAGAAAATTACACCACCACATTAGGCAGAGAAGGCTCTGACTTCACGGCAGCCATACTGGGTTATTCACTCAATGCAGAAGAAGTTGTCATTTGGAAAGATGTACCGGGCGTGCTCAATGCCGACCCCAAGCAATTTGACGAAACACAGAAAATTGATAATCTGACATACCTTGATGCCATTGAACTGGCCTATTACGGCGCCACAGTTATCCATCCCAAAACCATCAAGCCTCTTGAAAATGCCCAAATACCACTGTTGGTAAAATCCTTTATCAATCCCGAAGGTACAGGGACAATCATAGGCAATAAATTTGTCAGTAAAAAGCCAATACCTTCCTATATTTTTAAGTTCAACCAGATACTAATCAGCATTTTACCAAAGGACTTTTCGTTTATTGCCGAACAAAACTTAAGTGTCATTTTTCAGATTATTTCGCACTACAATATAAAAGTGAATTTGATGCAAAACTCTGCTGTAAGTTTCTCAATATGTACGGATTACGACAGCTTTAAAACACCCAAACTGATAGCAGCTTTGAAAAAAGATTTTAAAATTTATTTTAACGAAAATCTCGAATTGGTTACAATTAGGCATTACAATGATGAAACTATTAAAAAGGTCACCAAAAACAAAGAAATAATGTTGGAACAGAGGAGCAGGAACACAGTACAGATAGTTTTAAAGTAGTATATGAAAAAATTCTGAAAGCTTCAATCAACAAAATACAAAATTCAAACAAAATACAAATATCAATTTTTAATGTTCGAAACACTTTAACTTAAAAACGTTTTCTAGAAGATAGTTAAAAAATTGGAGTTTGGAGTTTAGAGTTTGGAGTGCCTAGAGTTAAAAGACTGGAGATTGAGGTCTTTGTAGTGGAAACAAAGTATCGATTTGTGTATTTAACTCCAAATTCCAAACTCCAAACTAAATTTAAGTATCTAATTTTTAAATTAACAGTTATGAACATAGAAGAAATACAGTCTTATTGCTTAAGTAAAAAGTGTACTACTGAGGACATGCCATTTGATGATACGACACTTGTGTTCAAAGTGTGTGGAAAAATATTCGCCTTACTCAGCCTCGACAGTAGTTTTGGACTCAACCTTAAATGTGACCCTCTGAAAGCCATAGAGTTGCGTGAACAATACCCCTCAATAGTTCCGGGTTATCACATGAACAAATCCCTTTGGAATAGCATAAAATTAAATGGCAGTCTCAACAGTAAATTTATACAAGAACTTATTGACCATTCCTACGAACAAGTAGTGATGAAGCTGCCTTTGAAAACCAGAAAAGATTTGTTGTAAAACTATCTTAATACTGCACCTAAATGCTTCTGATATTGATTAATAAGCTGGTTCATAATTTTATCCACTTCATCATCGGTAAGCGTGCGCTGTGCATCAAGGAAAGTAAAGCTGACAGCATAAGATTTCTTACCATTTTCAATTTTATCTCCTTTATAAATATCAAACAGACTTATATCCTTCAATAACTGAATGTTAAGCCCCTTTGCAATTTTTTCGATGTCAGCAAAAGTGATGTTTTCATCAATGAGCAAAGCCAAATCTCTGCGCATTTTGGGAAATTTAGGAATCTCTTTGTATTGAAATTTAACGTTGGCTAAAATCTCCATCATAAAGTCCACATCTATCTCAGCATAAAATACAGTTTGCTTGATGTCGAAAAACTTGTTTAACCGGGCTTGCAAACTACCTATGCTCAATAAATTTCTTTTCTTAAACTGGTAAGTCAAGCCATGATTGAAGTACGATTCTGTCTGCTCGCTCAACTTGAGCATTTCGGTATTGATACCAATTCTTTTAAACATATCAAACAAGTCGGCTTTAAGCGTGAAAAAATCAAACTGACTTTGCTTTCCCGTCCAATTTTCATTAGAGCTAAATCCTGTCTGAAATAAGCTTAGGCGATAACCTTCACTGTATTTAGCAAGATCTTTTTTAGATTTATCGCAATGATATATCTTGCCATATTCAAACAATCTGAGATTAAAATTTTTCCTGTTGTGATTGTAAGCAATAACCTCTAAACCACTATACAAAGGTGTTTGACGCAGTGTTTCGAGATCTTTGCTCAGTGGGTTGAGCAAACGGACACTTTTATCTTTGTCGAAATAGTTTAACTTTTCGTAATAATCACTTTTAGAAAGTGAATTATTCATCATTTCGTTATATCCATTGCTGCACAAAAAGTCGGAAACAACAGCCACAACTTTTTCTTTATCAGGTTTGGGACTGAAGGACAATGACGCCTTGATTTGTCCGGGCATTTCAATATTGTTGTAACCATATATCCTCAGCACATCTTCTATCACGTCAATTTCGCGTGTCACATCAACCCTGTAAGGAGGTACTGAAAGATAAATCTGTTCTTCATCTTCCTGATATATTTGAACTTCTAATGAGCGGATAATATTTTTGATTGCTATTTTGTCAATAACTTTTCCTGCCATTTTGTAAAAGTTCGAATAGTTGAGCACAATCAGGTTATTGCTCACTGGATGTGGGTATGAATCAACGATTTCGGAGGTGACAATGCCCCCTGCCATATCCTGAATTAAGGCAACAGCTTCTTTAAGGGCACGCACTGTAACATTAGGGTCTGTACCCCTTTCAAAGCGAAAAGAAGCATCTGTTTTCAGACCCAGTCTCTTAGAGGTTTTGCGGATGGTCACCGGATTAAAATAAGCACTTTCTATAAACACATTTCTGGTGAGGGCAGTAACCCCTGAATTTAAACCACCATAAACACCGGCTATACACATGGGCTCTACGGTATTGCAGATCATCAGGTCGTTAGGGGTCATCTTTTGTGTGGTCCCATCGAGGGTAACAAACTCAAAATCATTGTTATACTTTTTCACAATGACTTTATTCCCTTTTATCTGATCAGCATCGAATATATGTAATGGCTGCCCCAGGTCGAACAAGATATAATTGGATATGTCAACGATGTTGTTGATAGGTTTCAGTCCAATAACTTTAAGTTTATTTTTGAGCCAGTCGGGTGATTCCTTAACAGTAACACCCGAAATGGTAATGCCTGTATAACGTGGACAAGCGCTCAAATCTTCAACATCAATATCAATTGAAAGACCTTGCTGTTGGGCTTTAACAGTTGCATTACTGTCTGTCTTTAAAATCAGATTGTTTTTTTCTTGTTCAGAAAGCAGGTTTCTGTTTTTTAAAAGGGCATAAACATCTCTGGCAACACCTAAGTGGGAAGTTGCATCGGCTCTGTTTGGGGTAAGTCCGATTTCAAAAAGCCAGTCTGTTTCAATATTTAAAAACGCAGCGGCTTTGGTGCCAACAACTGCATCATTGGGAAGTATCATTATTCCTTCGTGCGAGTGCCCCAGTCCCAACTCATCCTCAGCACATATCATCCCTTCAGAAGTATAACCTCTGATTTTATTTTTCTTTATTTCAAAATCGCCATCGGCCATATAAATTCTTGTACCTACTGTTGCCACCAATACTTTTTGTCCGGCTGCCACATTGGGAGCTCCACATACTATATCCAACAAAGTACCGGTTCCGGTATCAACCTTTGTAAGGCTCAGCCTGTCGGCATCGGGATGTTTTTCTTTATTCACAACATGTCCTACTACCACACCTTTCAATCCCCCCTTTACAGGACATACTTCTTCTAAAAATTCCACCTCTAATCCGCAATCAGTGAGCAATTTAGATAAATCTTCAGCAGGTAAATCAACATTAATGTGCTTTTTAAGCCAGTTATAAGAAATTTTCATAAATCAATTGTTTCAATAATAAATTACAAAATTAGTTTTTTAAAGTAAATCTATGTTTTTAAAGATAAAAAAATGCCACCTTATTTCTAAAATGGCATCCTGACTTCTGACACATTCCAAATTTTCAAGAATAACGTTTTATAAAATACTGATATTTAGTGTTTTATGATTTTTTTAAGTTTGCTGTACTAATACGTCTTATGCAGGCTATTATATAATATTTAAATGTTACTTTTCCCATAGATGAAAAGTAACCAAAAATCATGGCAAAACAACGTTTCGACGAAGCTCAACGGAACTGTTGCCACCCGCTCTACCGAAACTCAAACAATACAGTCAAGGTAGTTAATCCTGATGAAAAAATTTTATTCTGAATTTTTTCATCAGGATTAAAACGCAAGCGCCCTTGACATATTGTAATGAGTTCCGGTATTCACGCCAACGCTAGCCCGCTGTTTTGCCTTGCCTACCCACGCCTACCCACATTTACTTCGCATCCACTAAAGTAAATGCCATCAGTTCAACTTTTTATAAACCACACTAAATACCAGAAATCAGAAAAAAATGCCACCTTATTTCAAAGGCAGCATTCTTCCTTATTATAAGTTACCTTTTGTCATTAATTACTTTTGAACCACAACTCTTAGAATTTTCATTTTGTTACTATTCTCAGCTTTAAGTATGTATATGCCATTAGCTAAATGGTTAAAATGCAGAGGATGTGTACCTTCAGTAAAATCACCTCTAAAAACAACTGAACCAATAGCATCATAAACAGTTACTGAAGTCTTCTCAAAAAGTTCTAAGTTAAAGTTGCCATCATTTGGATTGGGATAAATGCTAATATTTCCAATATTCGTCAGATTATCGGTCAGCACGTTGGTTAAATTAAAGCAAGCTGATGTGTCCACACAACCATTTTTGGTAACAATAACAGCATAATTACCATTGGCAATAGCCGTAAATGAGCTGTTTGTCTGAAGCGGTATAGGTGCATAATTATTATCACAATCGACCCATTGATAAGTAGCACCGATGGCATTAGAGGAGAAAACAGCACCATTTTGTGTGACATTTAGGTCAACAAGGGTAATGCTCAGGTTCAGTATATATAAGCTGTCGCAGCCATAAATTGTTTGTAAACTATCATAATATGTCCCTGGAATAGAATAGTTGTTTCCACGCCAATTAAAGATATCGCCATTGCACATCTGATGATTAGTGATTATTTTATATACAGGTTTAACAATCAGATGGAGCATATAGACGCTGTCGCAACCAGCAGTGGTAAGCAAACTGTCGTAATAGATTCCGGGTAGGGTACAATTGAGACCATGCCAGTTTAAAGTATCGCCATCGCAAATTGTTTCTGTGATATTAAACTGGTAGAAAGGGTTAACAGTCAGATGCAGCACATACACGCTGTCGCAGCCATAAATGGTCTGCAAACTGTCGTAATAAGTACCTCCGACAGTATAAGTGTTGCCCTGCCATAATAATGTCTCGCCATTACATATTGCTTCGTTTAACACAAATTCATAGGTTGGGTTCACTGTCAGATGCAACTCATACACGCTGTCACAACCTGAAATGGTCTGCAGACTGTCATAATAAACACCCGTTGTATCAAAGTCGTTGCCATGCCAGCTATAAATGTTGCCGGAACAAATAGAATGATTTTCCACATAGTGATACAATGAATTGTTCAACAGATGCAGCACATACACACTATCGCAACCAAGATTTGTTAACAAACTGTCATAATAAGTGCCAGGAGTTGAATAGTCATCACCACGCCAGGAATAAATATTACCATTGCAAACAGCGTTTGTTTCAACAAACTCATAGGTAGGTTTAATTGACAGATTTAGCACATAGGTACTGTCACAGCCGAGATCTGTCAACAGGTAATCATAATATGTGCCCTGCGTATTATAGCTGTTGCCTCTCCATGTAAAATATTCCCCATCACAAACAGATACATTGGAAATCAACTCATATGAAGGGTTGACAATTAAATACAGGATATAAGTACTGTCACAGCCACTTTCAGTTGTCAGTATATCGTAATAAGTTCCAGAATCTATATAATCATCTCCACGCCATGAAAAAATATCACCCTGACATATAATTTCAGTCTGTTCAAATTCAAAAACAAGATTAATTGTAAGATTTAATATATACACACTGTCGCACCCATACTGTGTTGACAAGCTGTCATAATAAGTACCCGGGTTAAAGTAATTATGACCGTGCCAAACAAATGGGTCATTCTGACAAATGGTATCGTATTCAACAAATTGGTAAACAGGGTTTTCAAAAAGATGCAGTACAAAAATACTGTCACAACCGGCCACAGTTTGCAAACTGTCGTAATAGGTACCGGGGATTGAGATATCATCACCATGCCAGTTATAAATATCACCATGGCAGAATGAATCAGTAAGTACTGTTAAATAAACCGGATGCGCAAAAAGGTGCAGTACAAAAACACTATCGCAGCCCAGATTGGTTTGCTGACTATCATAATAAGTTCCTCCTGTAGAATAATCGTTGCCACGCCAGGTGTAAAGAAGACCATCGCATATAGTGTCATAAAGTAAATACTCATAAGAAGGATTGACAAACAAATTCAACACATAAACGCTGTCGCAGTTGTATTGAGAGGTGAGGCTGTCGTAATACGTTCCCTGAATAGCATAGTAATCACCCCGCCATAAAACAGAATCATTACTGCAAATGGTTTCATCGTGCTGGTATTCGTACATGAGGCTTCCCAGCAGATGCAGCACATAAACGCTGTCGCAGCCATAAATAGTTTGCAAACTGTCGAAATAGGTGCCGGGAATGGAATAATCATCACCCCGCCAGTTGTAGGAAGAATTATCGCACAATGAGGCTGTCAGCACAACTTCATACTTTGGATGGGCAAATAGTTTCATTACATAAACACTATCGCATCCCAGATTGGTTTGCAAGCTGTCGTAATAAACACCTCCGGCTGTATAAAAGTCTCCACGCCATGTTAAAGTATCACCCTCACAGATGGTATCGAAGTGTACAAACTCATATGTGGGATTGACAAACAAATTCAAGACATAGACACTGTCGCAGTTGTATTGAGAGGTGAGGCTATCGTAATAGGTACCCTGCAAAGAATAATAGTCACCACGCCACAAAACAGAGTCGTTGTTGCAAATGGTTTCATTGTGCTGGTATTCGTACATCAGGCTCCCCAGGAGATGTAACACATAAACGCTGTCGCAGCCAAGAGTGGTCTGCAAGCTGTCATAATAGGTGTCAGGCAAGGTGTAATCGTTGCCACGCCAGTTGTAAGAAGCATTATCACACAAAGATGCAGTGGTTACAAATTCGTAAACAGGATTAACAGTCAGATTGAGAATATACACACTATCACAGCCATGTATGGTTTGAAGACTGTCATAATAAACTCCTGAAATTGTAAATGCATCGCCATGCCAGTTGAATATTTCCCCATCACAAATAGTATCTTTTTCCAAAAATTGAAAAGTTGGGTTGACATGAACAGTTAAAGAAACCACTGAATCACAGCCTAAAGAAGTCATAAAATGAACATTATAATGACCTTGTTGTGTAAAAATTTGATTACCATAAAACAAAGTATCTCCATTACAGATGTTCAGTGAATCATTACCCACAATGTTAATTAAGCCAAACTCAGCAAGCATTGTAGTATCTTTTGTAACATTAATGTCAACTCTGGGGTTATCAGTGCGACCATCATTCCAATGTAAAAATTCGTAGCAGTTTTCAGCAACAGCCAGAACAGGTGATGTAGCCCCCCCGTTATTGACAAGTTGTGATAGTTGCCCTGTAATATGTCCTCCGGTGCCGGCATTATAATTTACTGTATGTGTGTTGTTGAGCAAACAGAATCCAAGCGGTGAGTAAGGGATTGTATCAGTATTGTGAACCCTGAGCACCCTGCCCTGCGCATTGGGATTCGTTGTGTTGGCAAACAAGGTAAAACAGGTTGGCGAATTAACAGAACGCACAGAAAACCAGCCATTATTAAGTTGCATAATGAGTGGAAACTGGATATTAAAATCATATATCTGGAAACCTCCCTGAGTTGAAAAAGTAGAATCGGGAAACACACTGACAATAAATGAAGTATCGTAAGCACCTATCATCCCGTTGTTATCCAAGTAAAATCCGACTTCCAATAGAAATGAATCCTTGAAGCATTCCGAAACATTGCCTCCATTGTTATAAGCTTCTAAGCCCCACAGATGAAGACCATCAAATAGGGAATTAATATTATTAAAGCTCTGGAAGACTTTATAGTTAAAATCCTGAGAAGACCAGAGAAAATTTTGAATAGGATCGGGTGTTTGTCCGTAAATAGTATGAGAAACGCATTGAAAAGGACGGATAAAAGTATATGGACCAGCCCAGTTGCTTGTATCTCCTGCACCACAAACCGACCTTACATAGAAATCAAAATAAGTGTTTGGAGTTACTGAATTTAAAGTATAAGAAGTTGTTAATGAATAAACATTAGTTCCCGAGCCCAAAGAGAAGTCCTTGTTGCCCCATTCGATTTGCCATTTAGTAGCAGAGCCTGCTTCAGTCCATCCGATTTGAACTGAATCTGCACTTAGGCTCACTGCATTCAGGTTGATGGGTTTGGGGCATTGCTCAAGAATTTCGTAGCTAAAATTGTCAATATATAATGATTTTTGATCACCCATTGTGGCATTTCCATGTTCAAATGCAATATAATGATTGCTTCCTGAGTAGCTTCCAAAAGGCACAACATACTCGGTGTAACCGGGTGTTAAATCTATGGTCTGAATATAAGTCAAAGAAGGATTTGACGGATTGTCAACAGTGACCACATTAAGTATTGTTCCGGCAACTGTTGTTTTTGCAAAAAATCTTATCTGATGTTGGTTCAAATTGTTCAACTCGGGTGTAATAGCCAATAGCTGACCACTAAGATCGGGTATATTTCCATTTGATAATTCCAAACTATTAGGATTCGTCAGAGGGTTCAAATTGCTTACTCCCACAAAACCACTGGCAATCAAGGTATTAACTTTACTCCAGCAATTGGGCATATTATTGACAGGTGTCGCATCAAAGTTTTCAGTAAAAGGGTTGCTGAATAATCCACAGACCGTACTGAAATTAAAAGGCCCTGCCCACAGGCTGATATCTCCTCCCCCGCAATCGGCCTGAATATAGAATTGATAGGATGCTGCCGGCAATAAGCCTGTGGCAGTCCATGGGTTGCTAGTAGTGCCATTGACACTTGCTACTGAAGTTGATGTTCCAGGTGTAAATCCCGGCAAGCCTACTTCTACATTCCACATACTTTCCACACCTACAGGAGCCCATCCCAGAGCAGCTGTACTTACAGTGAAATTGGCTGCACTCAAATTATGTGGTTTTGGACACGAGGGGGCAATGTCAACAAGTATGTCATCTACAAACACTTCGGCACTGTTGCCTGTTGTAAAAAGTTTTAGGGCAATGTAATTATCAGTTCCAAAATAGGTATTAAAAAGATATTCAATGTTTTCAAAATTATCAGAAACATTGTACTGTACAAGTGGTGAAAAGGTGCTTCCATTGGCAGGATTGGTCATCGTACCGACAATTACTGAAGCCTGACTGATCCAACTTTGTTTTTTAGCATTAAAGCTGATATAAAGATCACTAATATCCTGAACCAATACAGGTGATACCAATATAGCAGTATCAGGTACAGACATCTGCATTCTTGCGCTGTTTGTCCCACTGGTTGACTGAGACCAACTGACAGTTTCTATCTGAGCAAAACCGGTCAAATATTTATACCAGCAGTTAGGAATATTAGGTGGTAAGGTGATTTCAAAACTTTGACTTACAGGAACAGAAAAGGATGTACACAAAGTTGTAAAACTGATTTTTATTCTTGAGCTCAAATCACCACTCCCGCAATCAGCCTGCACATAAACTTCGTACGAAGTACCAGTAGTGAGTGTATTATTAAAGTTGTAAGTGGCAGATGTTAATCCATTAACAGCAGTGCCCTGAGTGCTTGGATCAAATCCAACAGGTCCGTATTTTAAGTTCCATAAGGTTTCATTGCTTCCGGCTGACCAGTTTAATACAGCAGAGGTAGCCGTGATATTTTGAACCACTAATGTATTGGGGGGAATACAACTTGGCAAGGTATCAACAATAATGTCATCAATATAAACTTCAGTAAAAGATTCCTGATTTGATGAAAGTTTTAAAGCTATATAATGATCGCTGCCCGAATAATTATTAAAGTAATATTCGATATTTTCAAACGACTGGCTTAAAGTATAAGTTGTAATAGGCGTGAAAGAGTTTTCGTCATTAGGATTACTTATGGTTCCAACAGTAATAAGGGCAGTACTTGGGCCAAAGCTTTTGGCGCTAAAAGAAATATACAATTCGTTTAAAGGATTGGTGATGTTAGGTGTAATAATCATTGTCTGACATAGATTGCTCTGCCATGTCATCCTCAGACTGTTTGTTCCACTGGTGCTCTGCGACCAGCTTACAACATCAACATTACTCCCTGAAGTGTTTATTCTGCTCCAGCAATTGGGAACCTGTGCATCGACAGTACTTTCAAAATTCTCTTCAAAAGGAGCAACAAAATTTAAACAATCGGTAGAAAAAGTAATTTTCTGCCAGGTGCTTAAGTCACCGTTACCACAATCCGACTGAACATAAACATCATAAGTTGTTCCGCTGTTCAGAGAAGTAATATTATAAGTCATACTGGTCAATCCGTTTTGAGAAATGCCTTGCTGAGAAGGATTGAAACCGGCCGGCCCATAGATCAGATTCCAGAGGGTTTCGTTAGCTCCAGCCTGCCAGCTTATCTGAGCAGAGGAAGTTGTGATATTACTAACCATAAGATTTGCTAGGGGAATACAGGTGGGTGCAATATCAATTATAATATCATCAAGAAAAGCTTCAGTATTATTGTCGTTTGTATTTAGCCTGAATGCGATGTGCTTATCGCTCCCAGTGTAACCATTCAAGTAATATATGTAATTATTGTAATTATCGGTCAAAACATAAGTTGTCAATTCAGTAAATGTGTTTGGATCGGCAGGGTTAGTCATGGTTCCAAGTGAAATGGTGGCATGGGAAGCCCAATTGGCTTTACGGGCATAGAAAGAAACATAAAATTGAGAAAAATCGCCATTAATTTCAGGACTTGAAAAGATGGAAGTAATATTATTATTTAAAACCATATCCAGATAAGCTGTGCCATTGTGAGGCATTCCGCCATTATTGACTTCAACCTTGCCCGGGAATGTCGCAACCCTGTGCCAGCAACCCGGTATGTCGCCGGTCAAAATACCTTCAAAATCCAGATTCAAAGGAGTGTTTGTGCTTTTACAAATTGAAAATGGGCCCGACCACACACTGGTATCACCTACACCACAAATAGAACGCACATAAAAATCATAATTGTTAGCATCGCTGATACCGTTTATTATGTACTGGGGTTGATTGTTAATTGTAATTTTTGTACCATTGCTATGATTATAACCTTGCAAACCCCACTCCAACTGCCATTGAAGTTCACCGGCTCCTGCAGTCCAGTTTGTTTGAGCTGATGAAGCTGATGTAAATGTTCCCATTAAATACTTGGGTTTGGTGCAAGAAAACTTGATATCATCTATAATCAAAATTGTTCCGCTGTTTTCGCCGGAGTTCATTTTAATCCTCACAGAATCAGGAACTTCACTGAAATACAGATTTAAAACTGCTTCATTATAAGTGCTTGTTAATGCACTAAACTTGTATGAAGCACCTCCTATAAAGTTGTTATTTTTCAGAAACTCAAAATGAATAAATGCAGAATCAGTACCACTTGGAAAAAATTTATAATCAAAGCTTAATTGCTCAGGCTGATAGTTAAAAGCCTGGGTTAAATTAAGTTTTCCCTGCTTTTTTTCACCTGAAATTTGAATTGTACTCAACCTTGCAGCGTAGGTCCCATTATATGCATCAGTTGTTTTAATCACTGTCGCTGTGTCGTTAACTGCCAGAATATAATTTGAATTCTGCGACACCCAGGGCAATGGCTCCTCACCCGAGGCAGTAGTCCAATTTTCAAAACTATAATTAGGTGCAGGGATAGGTGTTGGATTAGCACCTAAAGTAAAGTAAATGTTATCAATCATCAGCCATGAGCCTGGCAAAGGATTTCCGCCAAAGTCCTTTGGACGACTGCTCAAAAAAGCCAAAAACATGGAATCAGGCTGCGTCTGTGAAGGGTTTACAGGAAGCATCACCTGGGTCCAACTGCTGTGAGACCCTAGAAATGGATATACTATCGAATCTAATAAACTGCCATTTTTGTACAACATCATTATCATCATGCCCATATCATTTGTCAGAATATTGGATTTATATGAAAAGTGAATAAAATCTCCCAACTGAGAATAAGGCAAGCCTTTAAACCCATTATTATCGGCATTACCGTATATTGAAACAGCAAAAAGAGTATCAGTGGAAGAACTCACTGTGTTTAACTTTATAGAATAAGTTCCCAACTGGGCATCAGTTGACTTTTCTACCATAGCATTGGTGTATCCTGCTTCTTCAATAATAAACCAACTATTGGGATAATAAAAATAATTTACCGATTGCCAGTTTTCAAAATTTCCGTTTTGAACTGTTTGTGCCTTTACACCACTTATTAATAAGAAAATTGTGCAAATTAATATAGTAATTTTTTTCATGTGTAAATAATTTGTTTTTTAATTGTCACATGGAATCTCGCATGAAAATTATTTTCATTTACGGTTTGTGTTAATAATATCATGCTCGATTTCATGGTAATATAGATTTCATAGATTACACAAATATATTTTAATATTATTTAATAAAAAAATATTTTCATTAAAAGGTTTGAATTATTTATCATAAGTTTGTATTATTATTAATTTAAAAAATGTTGTCTTATGAAAAGTATAAGTTTTATTGCCCTTTTAAGTGCCTTCTTGTTTGTGTGTTCGTGCAATTCTCCCGAAAAAGGAACTGCTGAAAGTAAGGATGAAAATAAAGTTGAACAAACCGTTGATAAAGATATTATTTCTGACCGTCCGGCTGATTCAAAGGGAAAATTTTTAGTAAAATCTGCCATTATTGAATTCGACAGCGAAATAATAGGCATGAAGCAAAACATGTCGATGTGCATTGACAAATGGGGTGAACTGTCATTTGTAGAGATGCAGGGTGAATTGATGGGCATGAAATCGCACAACATCAGCATCATTAAAGATGGCTTTGAATACACTATAGATATGACAAAGAAAACAGGTGTGAAAAAACCTTATGTATTTAAAAACAACCCCGAAGATATCGATTTCAGCGCTTTAACGCCTGAGATAATGAAAGAATTTGGCATGACCAAAGAAGGAACAGAAGTATTTTTGGATAAAAAATGCGACAAATATGCTGTCAATAATTCCCTTACAAAAATGAAAGGTTATTATCTGGTATGGCAGGGAATTCCTTTAAAAACTGAAGTATCGGTAACCGGCATGAGTATTAAAATGACAGCTAAGAAAATTGATTTGAGTGCTACCATCCCTGCAAGCAAATTTGACATCCCTGCAGGCGTTAAAATAACTGAGGAAGCTGAAGCTAAAGCACCAGGAAAAACTGCTAAAAAGTAGATTTGAGCCACACAATTAAAGGACACAAAAAAATATAAGTACGCGTCATAGATGTGCAGATGCGCATTAGCGCAATTTATTTTTATTTCTGTGAATCTTTGTAAAAACCGTGAAACTCTGTATTATTACTAGTTGCCGCCGTCAGATCTTCTAACTTTAGCTCACTTTAGTTCACTTTAGCTCACTTCTTAGTCTTCTCCTAACACTCACATAATCAAAATAGTATAAGAATTTTAGCGTGAGCGTGTTTAACTGGGGGTATGCCAAAGTGTGTGTGAAATTATCTATATAGTTGTAGATTAATTGTTTATCTTCCTGCATCAAAGCATTTTTCCATATAATACTCAAATTGCTGCCGGGTGCAAACTGCCAGTTAAAAACCATATCTATATTAAAAGAGTTAAAGTTAAAGTCCTGCGATATATCAGTAGTATTTGAAGATGTCAGATTGCCATCATTTTCGAGTTTGTAAAAGCTGTTATATTTCCCCAGCACCCAGTAATGACGGGCCCTTAAACTTATTGACAAATCATTTTTTATAATATACAATCCCGAAAGGGTATTTTCAATAGTTTGAAGATTTCTTTTTCCGAAGAAAACATTATTTACAGAATCAATGTCGGCAAAGCCCACATTATTTTTATTTATTGAAAATGCAGCCACATGATTGAACGACAAATGGTTGTTAACTCTGACAATTGGACAAATGTTAAATGACTGATTGAGTGAATTATAAAGATACGTTTTATACAAACTGTAACCACCGTCTAAAGCCAAAGTCTTTCTGTAATCCGACGAAAAGTTGGCATTAAAACCTGAAGTAATAGGTGTCACATAATAACGACCTTTAATACGTGGTTCATAATAATCGTAACATTTGGTCAGGTCGGTATAAAAAGCGCCCCAAAGTGTCAGATAATTTCTTAATGTGGCAATACTGAACAATTCCATGTAGCTACTGGTCTGTTCATGAGTGATATAATGATTGCTGTTTTCGAGGCTTAAACGAGTTTTGACATTTAAAAAATGAGAAAAAGGTTCATAAATATTATAATTGAGGTTCAGTCCATTATCCACCTGACTATTAATAAACATAAGTCCCATATCATTTTTATCGAACTTATCATCAATAGAATTTCGCCAGAGATTAAACAAAAAATTCCCTTTCACTTTGCCCACATTGACATAATAGCTGTTGCCATTACTCAACATTTTGAACTGGGGATCATATATGCGACTGTGTGCCCCCGACATATCAACAGAAAAGGTGTTTTTGTTGTTCAGCAGACTAATACCGGCGCCAGTCACATTGGCATTGTTGAAATTGCTGCGCCTTTGCACATTGGTATTAATCAGATAAACCGAAGAGCTGTTTTTAAATGCTTTATCAAAAACAACAATGTTATAATTTGTCAACGGATCTGTCAGCACCCTTCTTTCACCATCAATAGAATCGCCAATAGTGGCATAGGTGCTTTCGGTAATGGCATTGAACAGACCCACTGCCAGTCCGTTTTTATTACGACCCGAAAATTTAGTAGCATTTATCAACTTCGACTGATAGGGATTGCTTTTAATATATTCTGAGGCTCCCAATTGTTCATTTACACTTTCATAATTCAAAGGTATCCGCCCTATTCTTCGCGAGTAAAAAAGCCCACCCTTATTGAACAAGTCAACAGATTCCTGAAAAAAGGGTCTGTTTTCATCATAAACTGTTTCAAAAGCAGAAAGATTTTTTACTTGATTATCCGATTGCACCTGACTAAAATCGGGTAATAGGGTCACATCCAAGGTATGACTCTCACCCAAGCCCAACTTTAAATCAATCCCACCACTCATTTTTTTAGAATAATTGCTTACTTCTTCAATATTATAAGGATAATGCTCCCCCTGAGCTGTAAGGTATGGCGTAAGTGACAAGCGGACAGGAGGTTTAATGTTTTCAATTCCAAACAACTCGCCCCAGTAAGCTTTTTTGTTTGAGGCCACTTTATCTTCCAAAGCCCATTGAGATATTTCTCTTTTCCTTCTGAGATTTCTGTACATTTGTACGCGCCATACCTGTTTGTCAGTTCGGGGAAAACGTATGGCTGCATAGGGTATGCGCATTTCAACATGCCACGAATCTGAATTTATAGACACAGCACTTTCCCAAACAGCATTGAAATTAGGGTCGTTGTCTCTCACATCGGTTTGAACGCCTGAAGCAGTCACCTGAAAAATATATGAGTCATTTTGTTTGTTATACGTGTCGAGTTTTATCCCAAATGCATCGGCATTAAGAGAGGCATCTCTGTTTCCCATCTCAAGCAGCAAGCTATCGGGTGAACTGTCGAACATGGTGGCTCCTACATAAAGCGCATCATCATCAAATAAAATGCTTACTTCCGTTTTAAATGTAACATCGTTATTATAAAAAGGATCATTTTGTTTAAAATCTGTAAGGGGTATTGCTTCTTTCCACGACGACTCCGACAAGTTGCCATCAATTTTTATGGGTTCAGCAGTGCGTTTCGCATAACCTTTTTTGGCAGCTTCCTGCCCCAATATAAATTGTGAGCAAAAAATCAAAACAACCATAATTGAAGCGAACCGTATCATAAAAACAAAAATAAACTACTAAAAACCCAAAAACTTATAAACTCTCTTTGAATAATTAAATTACTTTTTCACTTGACTATTATTGAAATTAATAGTATAAACTTCAATAAGAAATGTGAAAAATCAGATTTAAAAAGCCATACATTGTTGTCAGTACAAAAAAATGAAAATTTTTCTAATTATTACTAATAATTTGTAACTTTGAATTAAAATATTTATAAAATTTCATAATTATGAATTTACACGAATTTCAGGCAAAGCAAATTTTAAAAAAATATGGTGTTGAAGTCCCCGAGGGATTTGTAGTTTCTAATGCAGATGAAGCTTTTAAAGTGGCCAACATTTTACAGGAAAAGACAGGCACTTTTAAGTGGGCAGTAAAAGCGCAGATACATGCCGGAGGACGTGGTAAAGGTGGTGGTGTCAAAATAGCCAATACGGTAGAGGAAGTCAGGATTTATGCAAGAAGTATAATTGGGATGCAACTTGTAACCCCTCAGACTTCTGCAGCAGGAAAAAAAGTGAACAGGGTTTTAATTGAACAGAATATCTTTTATAAAGGAGAATCAGAACCTCAGGAATTTTATATGAGTATATTACTCAACAGAAATCTGGGCAGAAATGTATTGATGTATTCTCCTAAAGGAGGGATGAGTATTGAAGAAGTGGCAGAAGAAACCCCCGAACTGATATTTGTTGAAGAAATTGACCCCAAAGTGGGTTTACAACAGTTTCAATCGCGCCGAATAGCTTTTAATTTAGGATTAGCAGGTGAAGCCTATAAAAACATGATTAAATTCTCTCAGGCTTTGTACAAAGCTTATGCAGGCTCAGGTTGCTCGCTTATAGAAATCAACCCTGTAATGAAAACTTCCGACAATAAGGTAATGGCTGCCGATGCTAAAGTAACCATTGACAACAGCGCCCTTTACAGACATCCTGAAATTGAGGCCATGAGAGATATTACAGAGGAAGATCCATCAGAAGTTGAAGCAGGTGAACACAACCTTAATTATGTAAAACTTACAGGAAACGTGGGTTGTATGGTTAATGGCGCAGGGCTTGCCATGGCAACTATGGATATTATTAAATTATCAGGGGGCGACCCTGCCAACTTCCTCGATGTGGGAGGCTCTGCCAATGCCCATAGAGTGGAACAAGCTTTCAGAATAATTCTTAAAGATCCTAATGTTAAAGCTATTTTGGTTAATATATTCGGTGGTATTGTGCGTTGTGACCGCGTGGCCAATGGCATTGTCGATGCATACAAAAACATAGGCGAAATTAAAATCCCTATTGTGGTCAGACTTCAGGGAACCAATGCCATAGAAGCCAAACAAATAATTGACAATTCAGGACTCAAGGTTTTTAGCGCTGTCACACTCAGAGAAGCAGCAGACTTGGTAAAACAAGTGTTGAATTAAAAAATTATTTTAAATGTAAAAAACAGTCCTTAAAGATAGGCACAACTATTTCTCAAATAGCTCTTTATAAGCCTTATACTCTGGATAATTCCATGAGAGAATATTTTTGTTCTCCCATTTGGTTTTGAACTTCTGCTTTCGTGTTTCAATTCTGTCAAAGTAATCTTCTGATGACATATACATATAGTGAAATGGGAACTTCCCCTTTTGTACTGAATCAATTTTATTCAATTCATCCATTGGCTTATCAAGGTATGGTAATGCTTTATCAGAAAGCTTTGATAAATAATTGAGATGAACGAATGAACGGTTATAGTTACTGAAGTTGTACTTAGCAATAATGCAATCCCAGTTGAACGCCGAACTTAACACAAGCACAATAAAAAGTGAATAAGCGTTTTGTCTGATAACATAAAACGCTGATTTACTGTATTTTACTTTCATAAAAACAGTCAATAAACCATAAACAGTTAAAACCAGAAACATATAAACACCAATTCTTTTGTAAGCCAGCGAAAAATAATAAATATACCAGAAATTACGAATAGCAACAGAAACAGCAAGTACAGCATTCTGCAAAAGCCAGACATAACTGAGGTATTTTAGAAAAGTATTTTTCTTATAGAAATTGAGATTGCCCCTGAAGTAATAAAGAACCAATGCTACAGAAATCAGTATTGACAAAATCAACAGATATGTTCCATTGTGAACAAATTGTTTAAGAAACTGGCCGTTCCATTCGAAATTAAACCAAACCCACTGAATATCAATGATATTTACAACAAGCAGGGTAAGGTTTAATGCTAAAAACAAAAATATGGCTGCTTTGTATTCGTTTTTGAGTCCCAGTTTAGAGAAACTGCGTTTAGTCCTGACTTTAATTCTTTTAAAATAATCGGTCTTAAGCTTATATCTCTCAATGAGCCACTGATAAGGTGTTCGTAAAAATATAACAGCACAGAAAAACAAGCCCAAAAGAAATGTTAAAATGACTTGCCAGTCAAAACGACCAAATATCATTACCAGAAAATCGTAAATGGCATCCCCTATTCGAACCATAATCTTATCAAAGACAGGATTGGAAAACCTGTAAATAACAATAAAAACAATCACTATCAGCAAAGGAATGAGAAATATGCTTATTTTCTTTAAATACACGCCTAAATTTCTGCCTTTAAAACTGGTAGCCGAGAGCTTTTTAAAAAACACGGAGATTGAATAAAAGGCGCTGCAAAAAAACAGGGTAAATGCATGGAACAAGGATTTGACCTCAGGAAAGACAAGACAACCCACAAACAAAAGAAACATGATGATATTTACAAATACTGCCCAGGCTGAAAACACCATGACTGTAGCTGCTGCTGTTATGATTAATCCTGCAGCCGATACTAACATTGCTGTTCCTCTAACCCTGAATTGCCTTGAAATAAGTAAAGACAATACAATAAACAGCTCAAAAATGAGCAAATTAAGTCCAATAGGATTGTTGTGAAAGAGAACGGTGTATAAAACAGCGCTGATAGTTACCAGCAAAAGTTCTTTTTTTGATGACATAGAATATTTTTTAGGGTTGCCAATCAAACGTAAATTGGATTAAAAATATTTTGTATATTTGTTAAATAATAATTTAAACATGATTAGAAAATATAATTTTCAATTCACAAAAGAACCCAGTGAAAAACAGCTAATGCTTATCATGAGAGAGGTTGCTGAAGAAGCAAAACAGAAAGCTGCAGTTACAGAAAAGAAATTCAATGAATATCTTAATCTTCTTATTATTGATACTATAAATGAATTTAATGCGAAGTATGGAATATCAAAGTGAAAAAGAACCACATTTGATAGTTATTGCTGGACCTAATGGTTCAGGTAAAACTTCTGTAACGGGTAAAATTCTTGAACATCAGTGGTTAGCAGATTGTAAGTATATTAATCCCGATTTTATTGCACGTGATGTATATGGAGACTGGAACTCTCCAGATGCTGTTTTAAAAGCTGTAAAAAAAGCAGCAGAATTAAAGGAAGAATGTTTAATAAATAAAGAAAGCATTCTTTTCGAAACAGTCATGTCAGTAACTGACAAGGTAGATTACATTTTAAGAGCTCAGAATTCTGGATATTTCATTAGATTATTTTTTGTCAGTACCGATTCGCCAGTTATTAATGCAGGGCGTATTGCCAGAAGAGTAATGGAGGGTGGACATAACGTACCAATTGACAAAATAATCAGTAGATTTTATAAATCTATTGCTAATTGTTGTGTTGCTGCAAGATTTGTTGACAGATTATATATTTATGATAACTCTGTTGATTTTATTGAACCACGGCTGCTTTTTAGAGCTTCTAATGGCAAACTTCAAAAACAATACAGTAAAATTAATGATTGGGCTAAAGGTATTTATAACGTTGTAAAGAATTGAAGTACAAATCATATTGTTTCATTTTACATTAGGAAACAATTGGCATTCTAAGCTATAAAGGATTTTTTTTAATTGACTACTAGGGTTCAAGGGTTACGAATATATTTAGTATAAATCTGCTTTAGGTCAAGACATAAATGATAATTATTCAATAAAAGATAAGTCAATACACCAAAAAATGAAAGTTTTATAATATATATTTTATAAGATTTTTTTTGTCCATTCGAAGGGAGAGGATGATTCAACCTCTGCAGGTTTGGCTATAATGACAACAAGTATAGTATTTTTGCAAATTTTTTTACAATTGGTGCTTTTTTGAAAAAAATGAATATTTTGCCTCTGTTTTTCAATTCAAAGATGCAATCAATTTTGTTTATGTTAATATTAGTAATAATAAACTATTTTCTTTTTATGTATAAGAAAAAATACATAAAAATAAAAGATAAATTTTCTGATGAAAGTAAAAAACAAAAAAATATTGGTAATACACTAGTATTATTGTATTGTATCTTTTCCTTTATTTTTTTATTAGTTATAGCATCATTTAAACCAGGTTATTTGTAAAAAAAATTTCATATTACAGTTTTAATTGATTGATATAGACGGCAAGGAAAAGTGCATTTTAAAAATTTAAATTTTCAAAGGGTTAATTTAGGAAAAAGCAAATATTGATATTATTTTGTTCCAGACAGAGTATTTGATCTTATTTATTGTTTAACCATTTTTCTAATTATGCATTTATTTGCAGTTCTTATTTCAACAAAATAAAACCCTGAATTTAAGGATGATACATTTATTTTTAGAGTAGAATCTGACACATACATTTTTGATATTGTTTGACCCATGCAGTTTTTTATTATTACCTCTTCAATTTTAAATAAAGTCTCAATGTTAAGCATGTCTTTTGCAGGATTGGGATACATTCTGAGACTTTCATCAGACAATCTATCAAAAGAGCTATGAGTCTGCACATCAGAAGTAACGCAAATTTCAAACCCGGGATAAACAGGGTCAATAGTACCATAATCATATATGCGAATCCAGTATTTTTGTCCAATTGTTAAGCCTGATAAATCAAGCAATTTAGTAACGCCTCCACTGCCACCACTACCCCCTGCACAAGCCACTTCGGTTAATGCTGTGCAATTAGCGCCTGTATAAACAGACACCACGGCATCAACAGCATCAGCGCCGGTCCCTGTGGGATTAACCTCAACAGTATGCGCTGTATCTGTGGCCAAAAAACAATAAAAGACATCCTTCTGGGCAGGTGTACCAAACGCATCACAAGAAGGCTTGGTAGTCATACTGGTAGTCGCCCCCGACATAGTACCTGTTGTATAATTGCAAACAGTATTATTTTGCAGTTGGATAGCATTTGCACATTCGTCGTTAGCCAGTGTACTGCAAGTGGGCAGATAATTAACAATGCCGGTGGCATGGGCATTAGCAATTGTAGCCTGATTTGCAGAACTGTTAATAAAAGAACACCCATTGGGTTCATCATGAAATAAAGATTCGGTAAGAATTGTAGGAATAGCAGTATTTGTAGTAAGCACAGTATAACACGTATTCTTCACACCCCTGTTGGCATATCCAATTGTACTGACCAACTGTGGTTGCACCGCATTGGCAAAGGCAGTACTGGCAGAGCCTGCACACCAGTATGTTTCAGTTCCCTGAACAATGCCGTCGTAAGCATTTAAGTGCATACTTATAGCCACATCAGGGTTTTCATTATTAATAAAATCTCTTCTGCCGGTCAATGAAACATCCACATCGGTAGTTCTGGTCATAGCTACTGTGGCGCCTTTTCCCAACAAGTTTGTTTTTAATGCCAAAGCCATGTTAAGTGTCAGCGCTTTTTCTTCAACACCGTTGTAACAAGATGAACCGGGCGCAGAGCCTCCATGACCGGGGTCCAAAACAACATGGTAACATGATAGTTGAGAAAAAGAATTCTGTGAAAAAACAAGCAATAATACTGAAATATAAAAATATAGTGCCCTCATTTGTAAATTAATTAAAGATTAATAAATAAATAGCACCATCATTTTCACCATTAAAAACAATGCTTTTCCCATCAGGGCTCCACGATGGATTAACCTCTAACACTGCTTTAGAAGACGTCAAAGGATAACTTTCTTTAGTTGAAAGATTCATAATATATAAATCTGCATCTGTAATAACATGTCCATCATCTTTGGTCTGCTGATAAACAATCTTAGAGCCATCAGGCGCCCACGAAGGATGCGAACCTATGCCCAAAACAGTCTCAGTATCACTATCAAAATCCCTCAAATGCAATTTACCTTCAAATGAATAAATATAACTTTTACGATCGGGAGAAATCACAGGATCCATGCCTTCAATGGCATTGGACGCTTCTAATAATGCATCACTCATTAAATACAAATGACCCGATTTATAAAAGAAATTTTTATTGATATTGGGTAATTTATAAACCGCCTTAAATTCTTCAGATGTAAAAGGATAATTATCAGACAAAATCACCTTGCTGTCAATTACATAAGCCACCCTTTTGCCTTTTCCAGAATATTGCCATACAGGAGGCTGAATGCCATTCTTACTGACTAATACAACCTTTAAAGTATCTTTAACATTGACAATTTTTATGTATTGCATGCGCTTATTACCATTAAATGAAGTCGCTCTATAAGCAATATACTCATTATCCAACGACCATGAAAACTTATATCCGGCGCCTGTTTCGTTTGTTAAAGTTACGAAAGTCTTTCCCTCTTTGTCAGTTATAAAAATGCCGCTTTGTCCCTTGTTGGTGAAGGCAATCAATTTCCCATCGGGCGACCATAACGGATTTGAGAAGTCCCCTTCTGCCAATTTTACAATTCTATAATTTAATTTTGAAGATAAAGCATGAGCAGTATCAGTGGCTATGGGTATTAAAATATCACTTTTACTCTGCTCCTGTGCATAAATACAAATAAATACCATGCATAAAAACAAGCTTGTTTTAAGTTTTTTTTTCATTTTTATAAACGTATAATTTATTTTTTTATAAATTTCTGAATAAATCTTTTCTGATCTGATTTCAGTTCAATAATATAAAATCCTTTAGGCAAAGCCGTCACATCTATCTTTATTGATGATTCAGAAAAATTCTTTTTAATCACTATCTGGCCCAGACTGTTACTGATGATTACTTCATCTATGCTGAAAGGAGCATCTATATTAAAAAATTCGATTACTGGATTAGGAAAAGCTTTTATATTTTCATCCAGTACTTTATCCTGAACCAACTGTGTCTGAACATCAGAGGTAATACACACCTGAAACTCAGGATAAACAGGGTCAATGGTACCATAATCGTAAATGCGTATCCAATAGGTCTGACCAATGGTCAAGCCTGTTAATTCCAAAATTTTAGTAACACCCCCACTGCCCCCACTGCCGCCTGTACAGGCAATTTCTGACAATGAAGCACAATCAGTCCCTGCATAAACAGAAACCACAGCATCAACGGCATCTGCCCCTGTTCCTATAGGATTAACCTCAACAGTATGTGCAGTGTCGTTGGCTACAAAATAATAAAATACATCTTTTTGTGCGGGTACACCAAAAGCATCACAAGAAGGTTTTATGGTAAAGCTAGCAGAAACACCTGATAAAGTTCCTGTAGTATAATTGCAGGTATTATAACTTTGCAGTTGAACAGCATTGGCACATTCATCATTGGTGGCTGTGACACAGGCATTACAGGCATTGATCTGAACAGGGGTGCTTTCGTTGTGCAAGCGGTCGCAGGCAGTAACTACATATACGGCATTAGCGCCTGTGGGTATAGCATAATTATCTTTAAAGCCTGTTGTGTCATTAGGTGTTATGCCTACAATGGCTTTGGCATCGCTCAAATTGACGGATAATGAATCTGCAAACCGGTAGATGACAAAATACCGGGCACTGTCGCCATCACTCGCTGCAGTTGGAAGTTGCCAGTTTAAATTTACATAACTTGAAGCAATGGAAGCTGATACATTGACAGGTGGATTGGGATTTATACTGTCTAACCAGGGCATAGGCGGCACCAGACACTTATATTTATGCAAGTTGTTAATAAGGGTGTCGTTAAGGCCTTTGAGATTGTCATTTATTTGTGTAGCGCTGAAAAAGCTGTATCCCTGCACTTTATTGTTATAATTTCTGACAATGTTTATCTGGTTCTTGATTTCATTCACTGACCAGTTGCTGCTGCTGCTTTCCATTCTGTAAGTAGCCATGCCGGTATAGCAATGCCTTCCGTTCATTTGGGCCTGATTGCCCCACCAGTTGGAAAGGGCATTGAAATCCTGATTGCCACCTATAGCCCAATATAACTGAGGCACTACATAATCAATCTTATGATTGCTGAGCCAATTAATTGGGTCACAATATATTTCAAAATACGAAGACAATCCGGTAACACCCGATGGGGTGCCGCTTTTCCATATACCAAAAGGACTTACACCGAATTTAACATAGCTTTTTGCCGCTTTAATGCTGTCATGCACCATGCTGATAAAAATATTCACATTGTCACGTCGCCAGTCATCCAGATTGGTAAAGCCTCTGGGGTCGGAAGCGAAAGCAGCTGCATCGTTAAAAACGTATCCACTCTGCGGATATGGGTAAAAATAATCATCAAAATGAATCCCGTCAATGTCGTACTTATTGACAATGTACATGATGACATTTTTCACATAGTTTCTTACATCCTGTAAACCTGGATTTAATATTTTTATATTGTTATATGTTACATTCCATGCAGGATGCAAAACACTTACATGAGAAAATGCAATGCTGCTGCTTAAAATACTCACTACCGACCTGTAGGGATTTATCCAGGCATGCAGCTCCATGCCTCTTTTATGGGCTTCTGTAACATAAAAATCAAGGGGGTCATACAAGGGGGAAGGCGCCAACCCCTGCGTGCCATTAAGCCACTGGCTCCAGGGCTCATTGGGGTTATCGTAAAAAGCATCGCACGATGGCCTAACCTGCATATATACCACATTTATCCCAACTGCTTTAAATTTATCCAAAAGTGCTATATATTCACTTTTCTGGCTGGCAACCGACAAACTTGTACTGCTTGGATAATCGACATTGCTGACTGTTGCTATCCATGCCGCTCTCACCTCCCTTTTGGGATAGGTGGTCTGCGAAAACAACATGATACCCTGAATACTAAATATAACAATTAGTAATAATTTTCTCATGCACCAATTTTATTAAACAAACATACAATATTTTTTTGAGATTTAACTATATTGCCTTATTTTGGTCAAATCTTTTTTTGAGGTGCTGATAGTAAAATCTTATTCAAAAAAGTTTTTTTAACTTTTTTTGATGCTACGACAAGTTCTCAGAATAAACATTATATTTGATTTGACATCGCATACAAAAGTCGTTTAGTTTAAAAGAAGCAGAGATGTTTTTTAAAAATACAGTCTGAAAGACTGAATTACTTCAACCTGA
>Ga0172369_10000778_pt1 | contig 47274 bp, 58 predicted proteins | sample LakKiv25m_FD_114539 | JGI IMG/M metagenome (GOLD analysis project Ga0172369, IMG submission 114539) | Freshwater microbial communities from Kabuno Bay, South-Kivu, Congo - kab_022012_11.25m | ecosystem: Environmental > Aquatic > Freshwater > Lake | place: Democratic Republic of the Congo...
GGCTTAGGTTGGCCGGCTAAGCGTGGCTTAGATTGGCCGCACATGACTGGCTTAGATCGGCGGCTAAGGGTGGCTTAGGTTGGGCGACACTCAGTGGCTTAGTATAGGGCGGCAAATGACACACACCGACCAGCCCCGTCATGCGCAGGCGGTTTTTATATGACATATTGCGTATGTAGCTGGGTAAATGGGGTTGCGCCATTATTACCTCGGATCATCCCACTTGATTATGGTATGGATTATTCGGTCCATCGGACATGGCAGCAGTCTCGCTCGGACGGATCTGTGCCAGCGGCAGGGTAAAGGAAAATGTTGCGCCTTCGTTCGGTTGGCTCAAGGCCCAGATCGTGCCACCATGCGCTTCTATGAACAAGCGCGCCATATACAACCCCAGGCCGACACCACGCCGCAGGCTGTAGGGTGCGGTGCCCGATGTCTCATACATCTCAAAGATCCGGGGTAGTTCCTCCGGAGGAATACCTGCTCCCGGATTATGGAAATGCACAGTGAGCATCCGATCCTTGATTTCACCGGTGACGGTGATCGGTGACCTGGGAGGCGAATATTTCACCGCGTTATCCACAATGTTTGCGATGACTAATTTCAGATATTCGGGATCGGCATCGACCAGGGCGTCGGGGAGCTGGCGTTGGACGCGCTTCTCGATCCCTGGGTGATAGATCGAGAGTTCGGCGAGTAAGTTATCGAAAAACGATGATATCCTGATGGCCACACGATGCAATTGCAGGCGGCCTTCTTCGGATCTTCCCATGGCCAGAAGATTGGAGATCAATCGTTCGAGCGCTTCGGTACTGCGCGTGATGGATGCTACCACCTGGTAACGGATATCGGGGTCGACATCCGGTTCACTCAGCAGTGAAACGCCTGTCTTAATGGCGCTGGTAGGATTGCGGAGTTCATGGGCGGCAAAAGCGACAAATTCGCGCCTGAGTTTATCCGTAGCACGTAGCGCCGCCGACTCGCTCTGTTGGCGACTCAGTCGAGACAGCAAGGCGAAGCCTGCCAGCGCTAATAAGAGAATCACGCCATTGGTCACGATGATCATGATGATACTCAACTGGCGTTGCTGTTCCTCTGAGGTGTGGAGCGCCACTAAATCGACGGTATGACGAGTGCGAAAGGAGAGGAGTAAGCTCCCCAAGGCATCGCCTGTGTTATGTATGATCAATACCTGGGCGGCAGTTGGGTGCGCCGGCAGCCGTAACGCCGCTTGCGAGAACTGCCGTTGATCGTGGAGGATCGTATCTTGCATCTGGCGCCCCTCCACGGTGACTGACAGGAATGGAGCGCTGATCAATTCCTGAAAGGTGGCGGTGTCTTGTGCGAAACGATGACGATCAAAGGGCGTGAATATGGAGGAGGTGACGGCTTCCCGCTGTTCCGCCAGCAGCAAGGCGGCACGATCGGTGACTTCCAAGCGCTGAACGGCCAGACTTTCTGCGGCAATGATTTGCCCATGGCGTTCCTGGATCTTGTAGAGCGCCACACTTAATCCTGCGACTACAACGAGCAGCAGCACAAAGGTGAGGATGAACGCTCGTCGTAACACACCCATGAATGCTCAGTCCTCCCTGTTTAGCATACCATAGGCGTGTATCACCAGCGCATGTATCTCATGACAATAAGGATACCGGCAATTTCAGTATCAGCCGGATACGACTGATCGCCATACGGACTGACCGAGGAGGAAACGATGACCATGACCATTACTCTTACCGATGAAGACCTGCTACGTTTACGGATGATCGAGATTGACCGTGACGCCAATGATGCGTTGGAATTTGTTCTCGAACGGATTCTTTACCAAGTACAACTCCAGCAGAAGCAGCAGATGAAAAATCACCTTGATGGCGGAAAGGGGTCATTATTCTGATCTGTCACTGCGAGATAAATACTATTGGGGCAGAGAATCCAAGCCAATGTCCAATCGGTGACAATCGAGGGTATCACGCTGTTAACAGACATTCGGACTACCCCCTAAGCCAGCAGAGCCGGAACCAAAGAAGCTGCCGTTGTCTCTGCCGTCACGCCATTTTCTATACAAGCTGTTGAGAAAATGGCTGGTAAGGTACTATTGACAGCCAGATTCTATTTGGTTAAAATACCAAGTAGCAAGGGAGATCAGCATGGACCGCGAAGCCTATAAACAGAAAGCCACCATCATTAAGGCCATGGCGCACCCCAGTCGTCTCATGATGATCGATGCGCTGGCGAACGGGGAAAAGTGCGTCTGCGATCTGCAACAGCTCGTGGGCGCGGACCTGTCGACGGTGTCCAAGCATCTGTCCGTGATGAAGAGTGCCGGCATCGTGACCGACCGCAAAGAGGGACTCAAGGTGTTCTATCGCCTGCGTGTCCCCTGTGTTTTACGCTTCTTCGACTGTGTCGAGGCCGTGCTGCGTTCGAATTCTGAGGAGACGGCCCGTGCCATGCGTGGCTGAGGTCGTCTCTTTTTTTGCATTTTTACTTGGCAAATGCGCCAAGTAGTAAACTATTGATATGAAAAAAATTGCGACAAACTGCACGTGTGACACCGAATCCTGCCCTACAGAGCAGGTTGATGTCAGCACAACTACCTCCCGCCTGTCTGGGGGGACGGTAGCGTTGGGTGCACTGGCACTGATCGCCTGGGTACTGCTGTATCGCGAGCTCGCGCCCATCGCCCACTGGATGACCGCGAGTCTCCTGCACCTCCCCGCCGGCACCCACCTGAGCCAGGCCGTCGAATTCTTTGTGTTCGAAGTGCCCAAGGTGCTCATGCTCCTTACCCTGGTCGTCTTCGGGGTGGGCATCGTGCGCTCATTCTTTACCCCGGAACGTACCCGGAAGATTTTGGCCGGCAAACGGGAATTCGTCGGCAACGTGTTGGCGGCGCTCCTCGGCATCGTGACGCCCTTCTGTTCCTGTTCCGCCGTGCCGCTCTTCATTGGTTTTGTCACGACCGGTGTGCCACTCGGTGTGACGTTCTCCTTCTTAATAGCGGCACCGATGGTGAATGAAATCGCCCTGGTGTTGCTCTACGGGTTGTTCGGTTGGAAAGTGGCGGCACTCTATTTGGGCACCGGATTATTCATCGCCATCGTCGCCGGATGGACGATTGGCCGTCTTCGCATGGAGCGCCATGTCGAAGATTGGGTCTACGCGGCGCAAATGGGCGAGAATGCCGCGAATGGCCCGGAGTTGGGTTGGGCTGGTCGTATCCGCTACGGTGTGGACGCAGTGCGAGAGATCGTCGGCAAGGTGTGGCTCTTCGTCATCCTCGGCATTGCCGTCGGGGCTGGTATCCATGGCTATGTGCCGGAAGGCGCCATGGCGGCCATCATGGGCAAAGATGCCTGGTGGTCAGTACCGCTGGCGGTACTGCTCGGGATTCCGATGTATTCCAACGCCGCCGGCATCATTCCGGTGGTACAGGCGCTGCTCGGGAAAGGCGCGGCCCTCGGAACGGTACTGGCATTCATGATGTCGGTCATTGCCTTGTCGCTGCCGGAGATGGTGATCCTGCGCAAAGTGCTCAAACCCCGGCTGATTGCGACTTTCATCAGCGTGGTCGGTCTCGGGATTCTGCTGATCGGCTATCTCTTTAACCTGCTCAACATTCATCAATTCGTGACCCGGTAAGCCGGGCACCAGGGAGGTAAACGCATGAAAACAATTACTGTGTATGGTCCGGGCTGTGCCAAGTGCAAGCAGACCGAAGAATTGGTGCGCAAGGTCGTTGCGGAGATGGGCACGGACGCCACCATCGTAAAGGTCAGCGACATCAAAGAGATGGTCACTGCCGGCATCATGTCGACCCCTGCCGTTGCGGTAGATGGCGTCATCAAAGTGACCGGGCGTGTGCCGAAGGCTGACGAAGTCAAAGCATGGATCACGGGCTAACCCGTTCCAGATACCCCCAATCCAAAGGAGGCTTTCCCATGTCAACGAATTGTTGTGGTAAAGGCGACGTATTGCTGTTCGCCTGTTCCGGTGGCTCGAACGTGGGCCAGATCTCGAATGACGCCGCTAAGGCGTTGGACCAGTTAGGTCAGGGTAGCTTTTTCTGCCTGATCGGCGTCGGCGCCCAGTTGCCAAATTTCGTTGAGCGCATCAAGAAAGAAGGTACCACGGTAGTCGCCATCGACGGCTGTGGCGTGGCCTGTGCGAAAAAGGCACTGGAAAATGTCGGTGTGACGGCGGATGCCTATGTCGATGTGACGCAACTCGGCATCGAGAAGGGGCACCACTTCAATCACACCCAGGAAGAAGTGGGCAAAGTCGCCCAGGCGGTCGTCGATGCGCTGAATGGTCCGCGCTGCTGCTGCGGATGAGGATCGATTATGAGTGATGCACGAATCACGGTGCATGCCGGCGTGTGCGGCTTCGTCACCGATATTATCGCAACCGCGGATGATGACCAGATGGTGCAGTTCACCGTCGCCAGCCCCTGTGCCAATCTCCAGGGGCTGGTCGCGAATCTGCCAGCCCAAGTCGATGCCTACCAGGAGATCGGAGCCGGGTATGACGGTGAACTCTGGACGGCCATGCGCGGATCATTACGCGGCTGCTGTAGCGGGTGTGTCGTCCCGCCTGCCCTTTTCAAGGCCATGCAAGTGGCAGCAGGCGTCGCCTTGCCAGCAGATCCTTCAATCCACTTTCAGCCAAAGGAGCAGGGATGAAATCGAATTTTGGGAAAGTGCTTGTCATCATCGTGTTGCTGGCGGCGATTGCAGGTGTGCTGGCGCTAAAGTCGTCAAAGCAACCTGATAATTCAACACCACAGGTATCACAAGACACGGTGACCACGCCACCACCAGACGCTCCAGAGGCGCCAGTCACAGTCACACAAGACGCGAAACCACCCGCACGCAAAACGGCACAGCCTACCGACCAGAGGAAAAATAACACACCCGTTATGGCACCAGAGGCACGCCGACCAATACCGCGGAATACAACTACGCCTGCCGTGGCGGTACCCAAACCAAAACCTGCCCCTGCCAAAGCCCAAGCACTGCCACGCCTGCTCGAGTTAGGCGCCGATAAATGCGTGCCCTGTAAAATGATGCAGCCGGTACTGGCTGAATTGCGACAGGAATACGGTGGGAAACTTCAGGTGGACTTCATCGATGTGTGGAAAGACGCGGCGGCTGGTGAACCCTATGGCATTCGGGCGATCCCCACGCAAATTTTCTTCGCTGCCGATGGCAAGGAGATCTTTCGCCATACCGGCTTCTATCCGAAAGAAGAAATCCTGGCGAAGTTCAAAGAACTGGGTATCTCGTTGTAGGAGTGTGCGATGTCAAACATCTATCGAGGGGCCATTGTGCTCTTCCTCATAAGCGCTGCCGTAGGCATTATGGCGGCCGATCTACCTGCAACTGATGTGCCGATTGATGTGCCGTGGGAGGCCCAAGCGCGGGCGGCGGTCTGTCCCTGCCAGGAAGCACAGAGTGCACCCCTCGTGACCATTGAGGGCACCTACCAGGGGCTTAGCCAGGGGCCATTGCGTTCCGCCTGCCTGGAGTCACTCCCGAAAGGCATGCTGCTGCGTGCCGGCAAAGTCACCATTTCTGACAAGCAGCTTACTGCTGAAATCACCAAGGCGAAACCTGACATGCAGCCCGTCCTGAAGAAAAACGGCTTCCTGATATTGGAACAGATGGCGACCAGGCAGCTGCTGACCGCAGAAGCGCGCACCTGGGCCACAGCGACGAAGCGCGACACGAAAAAGGACACCGATGCCACGTTGAATCAAGCCTACCTGACGAGCATCGCTGATGCTGCGACGGTCTCCGATACTGAGGCGAAAACCTTCTATGAGGCCAACAAGGACATGATGGGCGGGGCAAGTTATGACGCCGTGGCAAAGGAATTGAAAGCATATCTGCTGGAACAAAAACAGCAGGAAGCCGTGGATGCCCACGTCAATACCTTGAGTGCCCGTATCGCTGTGGAAGTTGACGGCAATTGGGTAAAAGAGCAAGCTGTGATTATGCTCGACAATCCGGTCGATAAAGCGCGACACTCAGGCAAGCCTTCGGTAATTGATTTCGGACGGGGAGGCTGCGTCCCCTGTGATATGATGACGCCCATTTTGGATGAGTTGCAGAAAGCGTATGCCGGGCAATGTAATGTCCTGTTTTGCCATGTCGGCGAGAATCCTATGCTGGCAGCGCGGTATAACGTGCAGACTATTCCGCTCCAGGTCTTTTTCGATACGGCTGGCCATGAGGTGTTCCGTCACGTCGGATTCTTCCCCAAGGAGCAGATGCTGGCGAAGATGGCTGAGCTCGGAGTGAAATAGCAATGGATGGTCTCTTTGTCTCATTAACGCGCGCCGTAGAGAGTACCCCATTGGTTGCCCTAACGGCCGCCTTCCTGTGGGGAATCATGAGCATCATCTTGAGTCCCTGCCACCTGGCGAGTATCCCGCTGATTATCGGGTTTATCGCCGAACAGAAGGAATTGACGACGCGGCGAGCCTTCTGGACCGCGTCGTTATTCGCACTCGGTATCCTGGTGACGATTGCCGTAATCGGCATCATTACCTCGGCACTGGGGCGGATCGCGGGAGACCTTGGGGGATACGCAAATTATGCTGTCGCCGGCATTTTCTTCCTGGTCGGTCTGCACCTGTTGGATGTCGTCCCGATGCCGTTCTCTGGTCCAGGCCAGGTAGGCATGCAACGGAAGGGTCTGGCGGCAGCGTTTATCTTGGGGTTGATATTTGGCATCGCGCTGGGGCCATGTACGTTTGCCTATCTGGCGCCGGTATTAGGTGTGACGTTTAAAATCGGCGCCTCAGCTCCACTGTATGCCACCGGCTTGCTGCTGGCCTATGGGCTTGGACACTGTGGGGTCATTGCGGCCGCCGGGACATCGACGGAAGTGGTGCAGCGCTATTTACAATGGAATGACACGTCACCGGGAATGCGCATCGTGAAAAAGGTCTGTGGCGTGCTCGTGCTGGTAGGCGGGCTGTATTTGATCTATATGGCGCATTGATCGGTGACATCAGTATCACACGTATAGAGCAGTCGCGAGTGCTGAAAGCCTCCAGGAGTCTCGGTCAATCTATGCAGGTATTTCTTTGAGAAATGGTAATGAATTGCTCAAACTACTTGGCAAAATGGCAAAATAGCGATATAGTAATCACAACACCATATAACCACGTAGTTGTTTTGTGGCATACTGCGAATTGCGGAGTCTGAAAGGAGCGACTGATGTTATATATTAGATCGCGAGTTGTTGGCCTTAGGCCAGAAGTTCCACGGGCACAAGTGCCCGGCGATGCCGATGGGGCTGCGCACCGCGCTGGCGGCGATGAAAGCGTTGGGCGTCGACCACGCGCCCGATGGGCAGTTGATGGCGTTGATTGAGATCGATGAAGATCATTGCGCGACCTGCTGGGCGGATGGCATCCAGGTGGCCACCGGCTGCACGCTGGGCAAAGGGAACATTAAGAAACTTGGCTATGGTAAGTGGGGCCTGACGCTCATCGATAAGAAGACGCAACGGGCGGTGCGTGTCGTGCCGAAAGCCGAAGCCATGCAGAAGAATAAGGAATCCCAATTCATGGCGTTGCGGAAGTCCGGTATGCCGGCGTCCCAGGTGCCCGCCGAGATCGCTGACCCGCTGGTGGAGATGGTTTCCAATGCCCCGGATGAGATGTTGCTGACGATCAGTGAGATTTTCCCTTATGTGTGGCAGGATGCGCCGCACACGTTTGAGTCGGTGGTCTGTACATCGTGTGGCGAGATGGTGGTCGAGCGCAATGCGCGTGTCAAAGACGGAAAGATCGTCTGCCAGCCGTGTGCGCGATGATCTATGTCCAGTCGGGCAGGAGGCGCTCCCTCCTGCCCGGTCGAACGAAGAGATGTCATGAAGACCATCGCGCGTGACCCAGCCGAGCGCATGCATATGGTAGACGCAATGATGACCGAGGCGAGTATGACCGAAGAAAGATCAGCAACCGACTCACCAGTTCCGTTACGCGACATCGCCTTAACGGCATTGTACATCGGGGTGACGGGCTATGGCGGTCCGGCCATTATTGGGCACATGAAACAGCTCTTCGTCACCCGCCGCCGGTGGGTCAGCGAAGAGGACTTTCTCACGGGTTTGAGTTTGAGTCAGATGTTGCCAGGCGCTACGGGCGTCAATCTGATGACGTTCCTGGGGTACCAGTTGCGCGGTGCGTGGGGAGCGTTCCTTGCGCCACTCGGGTTCATCTTTCCGGCACTCGTACTCATGACCCTGTTGAGCGCCATCTACTTCACCTATGGGCAAGTACCGCTCGCGCAAGCGATGTTCATCGGATTAGGCGCGGTTGTGGTCGGCCTCCTCGTCAATGCCACGGTCACGCTGGGCCGTTCCGCCATCCGAGATCGTTGGGGCATTGTCATCGCCGTCCTGGGATTTGTCCTGGTCTTCTGGCTACATATCTCGATTCTTTTTGTCGTCGCGATCAGTGCCGTATTGGGGTGGCTGGTTTATCGCAAACAATCTGTCGCGATTACCAATGGCGATACCCCACTGACCGTCAAGCGCACGTCACGCGGATTCTGGGTGGGATTAGTCCTGACACTCCTTGCGGTGAGCCTTATCCTGGTGTTCACGCGGCAGACTCTCATGACGCAAATGTTCCTGGCGATTGTGCGGGTGGCGGTACTGACGTTCGGAGGTGGATTTACCTCCATTCCGCTCTTTCAACACGAAGTCATCACGGTGCATGGCTGGCTGACCACCCGCGCGTTTCTCGATGGGATTGCACTCGGCCAGATTACACCTGGCCCCGTACTGATCACGGCCACCTTTATCGGCTATCATCTCTACGGGGTAATCGGTGCACTGGTGGGCTCTATCGCGATCTTCACCCCAGGCGCGTTGGCCATGTTGCTGCTCGCGCACCAGCATGAGCGTGTGCGGCAATTATCGTGGCTACAGGCTATCGTGCGTGGTGTCGTCGCCAGCTTCATCGGGGTGCTGGTGAGCGTCTCCATCCAATTGGGGCTCCATTCGTTAGTCGATGTTAAAACGGTTGCGCTGGCTATCGGGAGCGTGCTGGTGCTGCTGGTCGCCAAAAAAGACCCCGTATGGGTGATCCTGGGCGCGGCGCTACTTTCACCGTTCTTATTTTCATAAGGTGATGGAACCGCCAATAGTGTGAGCATGTCAATGCGAGCGCCGAGAACACCGACAACCTCCCGGTGCAATACCTTGTATGGCAACTCCTCATGCGTCCTATTATCGTGCGGCATGAAAACTAGTGATTCACAGATATAAGCTATACATTTTTCTGGCGCCGACCTTTGCCCCTATTGACAGCACCACTCATCGGACACATAATATAGATGCATGTTACACCTAATAGCATATTACACCAGATGAGGTGACTAGTATGAAGATCGCTGTACCTGCGTCGAATGTTCTTCCGAGCGGTTTAGTGGAAGCGCGGTTTGCCCGTGCGCCGGTCTTTTTGCTTTTCGATACTGAAAGTGAAACATGGGACACTGTGGAGAATACGCAGGTGCTGAATGCCGTGCAGGGGGCTGGGATTCAAGCTGCAGAAATTCTGGTGCGGTCTGGCGTCAACGCCGTGCTGACCACCCATTGCGGACCGAAAGCGTTCCGCGCCTTACAGGCGGCGGGGGTTGCGGTTTATATCGGCGTCACCGGATCAGTAGTTGACGCGGTGCACATGCTGAGCGCCGGCACAATAAAGCCGGCAAGTGGTCCCGATGTCGAGGGCCATTGGTAATGCGTCACCTTGGTGACGGAAAGGAGCATGATATGCCATACGGTGATGGAACCGGCCCGCTCGGGCAAGGTCCGATGACCGGACGAGGGCGAGGGATGGGATTCGGCCGTGGACGTGGTCGCGGTCTCGGACTCTGCCGCCAGGCGGTCGCGGATGACCCGGCGACACTGGCCACGCAGATCGACCGGCTGGAATCGGTGGTTTCGACGCTGAAGCAACGCTTGACTGCGTCGAAGACCGACCAATCGTAACTTTCGCGCGGGAGCCGTGAGCTGTTCCCCCCTGAACCGCGCGACTCCCCCGCAGCTTGTATGTACTGTGAGCGCTGTGAGGATACGGAGAGAAGGGTTGATGCGGATTGCCATCGCCAGTGGAAAGGGCGGCACCGGCAAGACGACGGTGGCGACGAATCTGACGCGGGTGCTGATCCGCACGCGCCCAGTGCAATACGTGGACTGCGATGTCGAGGAGCCGAACGGCCACCTGTTCCTGCAGCCGCAGATTACCCACACCCAATCGGCGGGTATTCTCGTGCCCGAGATCGACATGGAGCGTTGCACGCAATGCGGAGCCTGCAGTCAGCTCTGCCAGTACCATGCCATCGCTTGCCTGGGTACCACCACGCTGGTCTTTCCCGAACTCTGTCACGGCTGCGGCGGGTGCGTGCGCGTCTGTCCGGCACAAGCCATCCATGAGGTAAAGCGGCCCATCGGTGTAGTTGAAGAAGGTATCGCGCAGGGCATCACTTTCCTGCATGGACGGTTACACATCGGCGAGACGATGAGCCCGCCGCTCATTCGTGCCGTGCTCCAGCGGATCGACCCCACGATGATGGCCATCATCGATGCACCGCCGGGCACTTCCTGTCCCGTGCTGGCCGCGATTCGCGGGGCGGATGTCGTGCTGCTGGTGACGGAGCCGACCGCCTTCGGGCTGCACGACCTCACCTTGGCGGTCGAGATGGTGCGGGCGCTCAATCTCCCGGTGGGCATCGTCATCAACCGCGCCGACATGGGCGACGACCGGGTTGAGCGCTATTGCGCCACGGAAGCGCTCCCGGTGCTGGGCTGTCTTCCGCATGACCGGCGGGTGGCGGAAGCGTATGCGCGTGGGGTGCTAGCGGTCGATGCGGTGCCGGAGATGGCGGCGGTCTATCATACCCTCGCAGATGCCATCCTCCGGGAGGCGGCCGTATGAAAGAAATATTGATTATCAGCGGGAAAGGCGGCACCGGAAAGACAAGCGTGACGGCAGCGTTTGCCGCGCTGGCGCAACAGGCGGTGCTGGTCGATTGCGACGTCGATGCTGCCGACCTGCACCTCGTCCTTTCACCAACCATTGAAGAAACACACGATTTTTTCGGCGGGCATCAGGCTCGCATCATCGTCGATCAATGCGAAGCCTGCGGCGCTTGTGTTGATTTCTGCCGGTTTGGGGCAATTCAGCGCGGCGGCGACGGCTACCGGATCGACTCGTTGGCATGTGAGGGATGCGGCGTCTGCGCGCATTTCTGCCCGCATGACGCCATCGCCTTCGCGGAGACGTGCAATGGGCAGTGGTTTCGTTCCACGACCCGTTTCGGCCCGCTCGTTCACGCGTGGCTCGGTATCGCGGCAGAGAACTCCGGCAAGCTGGTCACAATCATCCGGCGTGAAGCCCGTGCCCTGGCAGCGGCCATGCAGGCCGATCTGCTGCTCGTCGATGGGCCGCCAGGCATCGGGTGCCCGGTCATCGCGTCGCTCTCCGGGGCGGATTATGTGGTGATCGTCACGGAACCGACGGTGTCCGGTCGACATGACCTGGAGCGGGTCATGCTGCTGACAGCGCATTTTCGCGTGCCGACCAGTGTCATCATCAACAAAGCGGATCTCTATCCGAAAGGCGCGGAGGAGATCGAGCATATCGCCGTCACGCGCGGCGTGGGCGTACTGGGGCACATCCCCTATGATCCAGTCATCACACAGGCGCAACTAGTTGGCCAGAGCGTTATCGAATACGCCGACGGCCCGGTCAGCCAGGCGCTGCGCGCCATCTGGCACTCGTTGTTATCTCAACATCTGAAGGAGTAAAACATGTCTTCCTGTCACAGCGGTGGTTGCAGTTGCGGTTCATCGCATGACGAAACGCTCGATGACGGTCTGGCACGTATGGACCGTGAGTCTGCCCGTCGGCGCATCCGCCACGTATTGGTCGTGTTGTCCGGCAAAGGCGGCGTCGGGAAAAGCACCATCGCCGTGAATCTCGCTACCGCGCTGGCGATGGACGGCCACCAGGTTGGGTTGTTGGATGTGGACCTGCATGGTCCCAGTATCCCGACGATGCTCAACCTGGCGGACACCCGCCTGGACATCGACGACGGCAAACTCGTCCCCGCGAGTTATCACGGTCTGAAGGTGGTCTCCATTGGTTTCTTGCTGGAGCACCCGGAGGACGCCGTTATCTGGCGCGGACCGGCCAAAGCAGGCGTGATCAAGCAACTGGTCGAAGAAGTGGCGTGGGATGATCTCGATTATCTGATCGTGGACTGTCCACCGGGAACGGGTGACGAACCCCTCTCGGTGATCCAGACATTTGGTACGGTGGATGGCGCGGTCATCGTGACCACACCGCAGGCTGTCGCCTTGACGGATGTGCGCAAATCCATCACCTTTTGCCAGGCGGTGAACGTGCCGGTACTCGGCGTGGTGGAGAATATGAGCGGTCTGGTGTGCCCCCGCTGCGGTGAAGTCATCAACATCTTCAAAACCGGTGGTGGGGAGCAGATGGCCACCGAAATGGACGTGCCGTTCCTGGGGCGTCTGCCGCTGGACCTCCAGGTCGTCACGGCGGGCGATGCCGGCACGCCGTTTATCCGGGCCTATGCATCATCACTGGTTGCAGACGCCATGTCCGGTATCGTGCAGCACCTGCTGCAGGCATGCGAAACCCCTGCGCAGGATCAACTATTATCGACGAAGAAGGAGACAACCATGCGATTTGCCATTCCGATGGCTGAAGGCCAACTGTGTATGCATTTCGGCCACTGCGAACAATTTGCTCTGGTCGATGTCGATGCGGCATCGAAACACATCACCGGCACGACTTACCTGACCCCGCCGCCGCACGAGCCCGGCGTGATTCCTCGTTGGCTGCACGAGCAAGGCGCCACCACCATCATCGCCGGCGGCATGGGGATGCGCGCCCAGCAGATCTTCGCGGAAAACAACATCACCGTGGTAACCGGCGCCCCGGTGGCCAGTCCGGAAGCACTGGTGACCGCCTTCCTGCAGGATGCGCTGGTCACGGGTGACAATGCCTGCGATCATTAGCTGCTATACTCGATAGATTGATTATGCACGGTAACGAAGAGGCGGCTCCGGTACATCGGCGAATCAACTCTCCCAGTGGAGCTGGCTGATCCCATTGTAGGCGAGGGAGAGGGCGTGTCTCAACACGAAGAGCGAGGAGCGAAGCAGACTGAAGGTCAGGAGCATCAGACTCTCTATGCTGCACATCAGGGAGTCCGCATGGCCTGGGCTTCGATAGGCGTCAGTGTCGGCCTCAGCCTGTTGAACCTGGCCATCGCCGCCGCGTCAGGCAGTCTGGCCGTCGCTGCCGAGTTGATCCACAACGTGGTGGACGTGGTCTCCTCGGTCGCGGTGCTCTTCGGGGTCAGTATCTCAGAGCGGCGGAGCCGCGCCTTTCCCTACGGCCTGTATAAAGTGGAAAATCTAGTGGCGGTGGGCGTGTCCTTCCTGATCTTCTTCACCGCCTATGAGATTGCACGCAAAGCCCTGCAGGCCGGAGGCGGGCCAACCGTGGTTAACGGCTGGATACTAGCCGGCGTTGCGCTGTCGGCATTGGGGCCGCTGGCGTTCAGCTATTACGAAATGCGCCAGGGTCGGGCGCTCAATTCTCCCAGCCTGATGGCCGCCGCGCGGGAGTATCGCGTCCATGTGCTGTCATCGGGCGTGGTGTTCCTGGCGTTGATCGGCCAGTTGGCAGGCTTTCCGTTTGATCGTTATGCGGCGATAATCGTCGTGATATTCATCGCCAAGACCGGCTGGGAACTGTTGGTTGACGGCATGCGGGTGCTGCTGGATGCTTCCCTGGATGCCGACACGCTGAACCAGGTGCGGAGCATCGTACAGGTCGATCCGGCGGTGGTGGACGTGCGATCACTGGTGGGACACAACGCGGGTCGCTATCTTTTTCTGGAGACGGAGGTTGTCCTGCGCGATGACGACCTGGAAAAAGCCCACGCCGTCAGTCAACGGCTGGAACAAGCGATTCGTGCCCGGATGCCGAACGTGGAACGGGTGCTGGTCCACTACGAACCCCAGGTGCATACACATCGGCGTTATGCCGTTCCGCTGGCTGACGCCAATGGCACGGTCAGCGCGCATTTCGGCGACTCCCCGTATTTCGCCCTGGTGACGGTTCGCCTGGCCGACGGCCAGATCGAGGAAGAGGAGATACTGGCCAATCCGTATCAGCATGTCGAGAAGGCCAAAGGAATTCGGGTTGCCGAGTGGCTGGTCGGACTGAAAGTCGACATGGTTCTTCTGCAGGAAGATGTATCCGGCAAGGGGCCGGCCTACGTCTTTGCCGATACCAGAGTGGAGGAGCGGCGGACTGAAGCAGCGACACTGGCACAAGCCTTATCGGTGGAAATGAAGGAAGATTGAGCGCCGGCGGTCTACCTGACGATATGCGAAAACGCCGGACAGGTCGTAGCCCGTCCGGCGTTGAGGTTGGTATGCTATGACATCGTCAGAACTGCCCGGTCCGCAATAACACCAATGTGCATGCTTCCAGCACCTGGATGCCTGCTGCCTTGCATCGTTCTGCGAGTATGGCGTTTTCGGCACCCGGATTCAGGATCACACGCCGGGGTTTATTGGCGATGATCTCCTCCATGAGCGGGGTGGAATTCTTCTCTGACAGATACACGGTAATGGTATCCAGGGGCTCCAGGACAGCGCCGAGGTTGGGATAACACGGCAGGCCGTCGATCACCTGTTCCGAGGGATGCACCGGGAACACGTGTTACGCGTTTTCCGCAAGCATTTTCACAGCCTTGAAAGAATAGCGCTCCGAATTATTGGATGCACCCAATACTGCGACATTGGACTTCATCGTGACACCTCCGAGGTTGTCATTGGATAGGGCCAGGCCATGAGTCCCCCATCGAGGAACTGGACTTTGTCAAATCCTTCGCCGTTCAGGATGCGCTGCGCCTCGTAGCCGCGGACACTGATTTTGCAAAAGGTGACGATCTCTTTGTCCCTGGGCAATTCGGCCAACCGCGCGCGGAGCATCCCCAGCGGGATGTTGACGACGCGAGCATCATTGAATGAAACCGCCGTGACTTCTTTTGGGCTCCGCACATCCAGCATGACGAATTCTTCGCCGGCATCGAGCTTCGCTTTCAAAGCCTCTGGACTGATGGCCTTCGCGATCCCCTTCGCCTTGTTGTCGATGACGTTGGCGGCATGCGCCAGCAGATCGACGGCGGACGAATACGGTGGGGCATATGCCAGGTCGAGTTCCGCCAAATCCGCGGTCTTCGCGCCATATGACAGCGCGGTGGCCGCCACATCAATGCGCTTGGCGACGTCACCGGCCCCGACAGCTTGCACGCCGAGCAGCGCGCCGGTTTCGCCGTGGGAAATCAGCTTCAGCACCATTGGTTTCGCGGTAGGATAATAATGCGCGCGATCTGGGCCTGGGGTGAGCGCAACCAGGTACGGGATGCCCTGCGCCACACAATCCTTCTCCGTCAGGCCGACGCGACCGACGTTGAAGTCAAACGCCTTGAAGATGACCGTGCCCAGCACGCCGGGGAAGGTGGCGTCGCCGCCGGTCACATTGTCGCCGATGATGCGGCCGTGCTTATTCGCCGTTGATCCTAATGGCACATAGACGGGCTTACCCGTGAGACGGTGCAGGTTCTCTACGCAGTCGCCGCCGGCGTAGATGTCAGGGTCGCTGGTCTGCATGTGAGCATTGACCTTGATGGCCCCGGTGTCGCCGATCTCCAGTCCGGTATCGCGTGCCAGTTTCGCATTCGGGCGCACGCCAATGGCGATCAGTACCAGGTCCGCCTCGATACGGCCGGCGTCGGTGAGCACGGCTACCACACGGCCGGCGTCGTCACCTTCAAACGAGGCCACACGGGTGCTGGTCTGCAGCGTCACGCCTTTCGCGCTCAAATGGCGCTGCAGGTGCTGTGCCATGTCGGCATCCAGCAAAGCCGGTACGACTGTTGGCATCATCTCGACGACGCTGACAGATAACCCGCGGGTGACCAGTGCTTCGGCAACTTCCATCCCGATCAGCCCGGCGCCTACGATGACCGCGTGTTGGCAGCCTTCAGCTACCGCTGTGCGAATGCCTTCGGCATCATAGGGGTGATTCAGGCGGAAGATGTTCTTCAAGTCGGCCCCAGGGATAGGTGGCAATACGGCATCCGCACCGGTCGCCAGCACCAGCTTGTCATACGAAATCGCCGATTGCTCGCCGCTCTCCAGCGAGACCACATGGACCAGCTTTTGCTCGCGGTCGATGCGTTCGGCCAGCGTCCGGCCCAGGCAGCGGATCGCTTTCACGTTCTTAAAAAACGCGGCATCCCGGACGGCGCCAGCCGGGGTGCTCATCAGCTCATCGACGCTGGTGATTTCCCCCTGAATATAATATGGCATGCCGCACCCGGCGTAGGACAGCAACTCACCGCGCTCAATGAGCGTAATGTCCGCGGTAGGGTCCACTCGCCGCGTGCGGGCTGCGGCCTTCGGCCCGCAGGCAACGCCGCCAATGACTACGATTCTGTTGGCCATCATACTGTCCCCCTGTTGAGTGATTGCCGAGAATGATAGGTGTATCTTACACCGGTATCACTTAATGAACAAGTGGTTGTTATACGGATTTATCGGAAGGTATAACAGCGAGTAAAATCACCCGACAAGTGAAAGCCATACTTACCGAAACCGATTATCCGATTTCATGGACGATGCCCGTCCTGCCACATCAGTGAACCATCCAAAACGGTCGGCATCGGGGGCATCGAATGCTGGCACATATGGTTTGATGTCTAATACCGGCGTGCCATCCAGCATATCGACATCCTGGATATGGATGTCCAGACCCGTGATCTCGACCAAACGCACAACGGACAGGCCGATGGGATTCGGCCGTTTTGGAGACCGGGTGGCGAAAATGCCGTGCGGCGTGGTATCGAGGAACGGGATAACTTCCAGCGCGTGCCCGGAACAGCGGTGCAGGTGATACAGGAGAATCAGGTGTGAGAATCCATCGAGATCTTTGAGGCCGGCAGCGAAATCGGGCGACAGGTGAATGACGCCCGCAATGCCGCGCGCTCCGGAGGGTTGGATCGGCATCCCCTCGATGTCCGTGAAGGGAGTCTGCACCCACCCGATGGAGTGGTAGGTGATCAGGTCAGACATCGCCTGATCCTTTCGCGACCGACCCACCGCACACCTCACCGACTTCATCGACAAACCGCGTCATCGCCTGTGCCAGGTGGCCCAATACGACATGCCACTCGCGGAGATGCTCCTCTCCGCGTTCGGTGAGCCGATAGTTGTGGCGCGCGGGACCAGTCCCCGAGACATCCCACTCTGACACGACATGACCGTTCTCTTCAAGCCGTTGCAGGGTGCGATAGAGCGCGGCGCGTTCGATGGTGGCATCCGTTAAGGCGTGCTCCGCCAACGCACCGGCCAACTCATAGCCGTAGGACGGCCCACGCTTCTTCAGCAATAAGAGCACGACGGGTTCCACGAAACGGTAGAGATTGCCCATGGCACATGAGCACGGGCGCTCTCCGCCATGGTGACGACATTGTCCACGTGGCATGGTGGCAAGCCTCCTTCATGATGGTGTGATTTACATCTATATTATCTATGAACTAGTATCTGTTGTCCACTGCTCCTCGGGTTCCTTGACAATAGTATAGCAGGTGATAGAATATAGGTGCAAGTAACACCATAGCTATACAAGGAGCACATCCACGTTCTGATGACCACGATCACCGTCCTTGTCGATAATCAGGTGCATCACCCAGACCTTCAGCCACAGCACGGATACAGCCTCTGGATTGAGACCGAGGGCGGTAATATCCTGTTGGATACCGGACAGGGCGATCAGGTGGTCCAGCATGCCGACATCCTGGGTGTGCCACTGCCGTCAGCGGCTTGGCTGGTGCTCACCCACGGGCATTATGACCATACCGGCGGCGTGCCCGCCGTGCTGGCTGCAGGCGCGCGCCCACAGGTCGCGGTGCAGGGACGAATTTGGGAACCCCGTCGCGCAGTGTCCGATGATGGCACGTCCCGCCCCATCGGCATCCCCTGGTCACCGCAACTTCTCACCGACGCCGGCCTTGCCGTGACCACGCTGACCATGGCCACCGCCTTGCTGCCCGGCGTCTGGAGCACCGGCAGTATCCCAAATCTCATGCGGCATCGTCCGCTTGCGCGGCTACAGCGTCAAGTGGCCGGTGACTGGGTGACTGACCTCTTCCCCGATGAACAAGCACTGGTGCTGACGACTGATCTGGGATTGGTTATCTGCACCGGGTGCTGCCATGCCGGCCTGGTAAACACATTGCTGGCAGCTCAGTATGTCACTGATGTCCCGCAGATTTACGCCGTTATCGGCGGCTTGCATCTGCGGGAGTCCTCACCGGATGACATCACAGCCGTCGCGGAAGCACTTCGCCCCTTTCGGATCTCGCACCTCTGGGTCAGCCACTGCACCGGGACGCATGCATATCAACTTCTTCGGGAGCGCCTCGGTCCTTGCATCGAATGGGCCGGTGCGGGAGATCGGTTGACGCTTCCTGCCCTTGTCTCCTGAAGAAAGGAGGGGTAATGACGTTATCTGTTGTAAATCGGCTGCATATTGAAGAACAATCGACCTGCTTTGCCTGTGGTCCGGATAACCTGCAAGGGCTCAAGCTGGCATTTGCCGCAGACGCCGCGGGAGACCAGGTCGCACGGTGGATCGCAGCATCGACCTGGGAGGGATTTATCGGCGTGATCCACGGAGGTATCCTGGCAACCCTGGTCGATGAAGCGATGTCGAAAGCGGTGGTGACGCGGGGATGGGAAGCGCTGACCGGAGAACTGCAGGTTCGGTACCTTGCGTCTGTGACATCAGGCGAGGCATTGCTGATCCGTGGCTAGATTGTGGAACAGCGAAAACGCCTCATCCGTGCAGAAGCCACCGTGCACAAAGCTGATGGCACATTGTGCCTGCGCGCGAAGAGTACATTCGTCATCGTCCCCGGGGCGTCGATCATCCCAGCATACACATAAGGAGCCACCATGCGGATTCTCATCTCGGCCAACGGTCCCGATTGGGACGCCACCATCGCCCCGGCCTTCGACACGGCGCCATATTACCTGCTGGTCGATACCGAGACGGCGTCATGTGTCTCCCACACACAGGGAGAACTGCCGCCGTTTGCCCAGTTGCAGGTGCAAGCGGTCATTACGGGACAGATGTCAACCAATACCCAGCAGCAAGCATCAGCCGCCGGCATTCGCCTGTATACGATTCCAGCGGGAGGGATTAAAATTGCTCTTGATCAGTGCATTCAGGGGAAACTGCGGTTGCTCGAAAGGCGAGATGAGGAATAGCCGACGCTATGCCACCTGATCACTGCTGCACCGCATTCGTCTGAAGGCAAGTAAGGCGGCGATATGCCTGGCTTGATATTATTGATTGAAGATGATCGGCGTATTCGGGAATTGCTTCCCCGATATTTCACGCAAGACGGGATGACGGTGCTCACCGCGCCGGATGGGCAGACAGGATTGACGCTGCTGGCGGAACGCCATCCTGACCTGGTGCTGCTCGACGTGAATCTGCCTGACCTGGATGGCTGGTCGATCCTGCGACGAATTCGGCAGCGTCTTGCCCCCGAGCAACCGGTCATCATGCTGACGGGACGCAGTGATGTGCCGGATCGTTTGATGGGTCTGGATCTGGGTGCCGATGATTACATTGTCAAACCATTCGAACCGCTGGAAGTGATCGCGCGGGTGAAAGCGGTGTTGCGCCGTACGACCCGCCCAGCCACAACGAATGACCGCCAGGAATTTCCCGGTTTATGTATCGACCTTGCCGGCCGCAGCGTTATGCGTGAGGAGGCGCCGGTCAATCTCACGACCAAAGAATTCGAGTTGCTCACGGCGTTAACCCGGCATCCCGGACGCGTGCTCACCCGGCAACAATTATACGATATTGGCTGGGGGGAGGATGCCTTCGGCGATGACCATACCCTGGACGTGACGATGAATCGTCTGCGGCAGAAACTGGTCGGTGCCGATGGGCGCAGCTATCTGACGACAGTGCGCGGTGTCGGGTATAAGTTCGAGGTGCGCCATGGCGAATAAGCAACCGACCCTCCTGTGGCACCTTCTCCGCCAGCACCTGGTCGCGGCTTCGATTACCCTGGGGCTCATGTTGATTGCCGTGCTGTTCCTGGCGGATCGCCTTGCTCTGCGGAGCGCCGCCTATGCCCTGGCACAGGAGATCCGGGATGATGAAGCGCCGACCATGTTGGCCGGCGGTGGACAGGGTCGCGGAGGGCGCCTGCTGCTGGATGCCACCGGAATGCCGATTCGTGGCATGAGAGGGATGCGGCAAGGGCGGGGTCCGGGATGGTGGCTGCTGGCCGACGGCGCCACCTGGCCACTGGCATCCACCGTGCTTGCGCGACATGAACTGCAGGGTACCAACGCGCTGCCCTGGGTTCCACATCCTGTGGTGTGGGCTGCACGTGCTGTGACCGATGCAGAGGGGACGCCCGCGGTGCTTGTCGCCTGGAACCGCGCGAGTGCCGTGCGCGGAGCCGCATGGATGACCTACGTGCTGGTGGTTTCTGCCATTGCACTGGCGTTCCTGATCAACCTTGGGTTCCTCGTGCGTTCCATTCACGTCGTCACCCGCACGCTCACGGCCGTTACGGCGGCTGGGCGCCGAATGGCGACGGGTGACTTCGTCGTGTCCGTCCCACCGCAATCGACGGCGGAACTGGACGACCTGGGGCATGTGATTACCGAACTGGCCTCGCATCTCGACCAGACGATGACCGATTTACACGCCGAGCAGGTACGACTCATGCGGCTGGAGCAAGCGCAACGCCAATTCGTCGCTGATGCCTCGCACGAGATGCGCGCGCCGCTGAGCTCGATGGCTATCACCCTGGATGCCTGGCACGATGGGCTGTTGCATCCCGAGGAGAAGCCCGAAGTGGTGGCGCATCTACGCGATGAAGTCAAACGCCTGGGGCGGATGGTAACGCAATTACTGGACCTGTCCCGCATCGAGTCCGGACGGGAGCCGTTAACACTCGCTCCGCTCGATACTCATGAAAACAGCGCCCAGGTCATTGAGACGCTGGCCGGCATGCCGGGAGCGCCAATCTTTCTGGAGGTGCCGTCCGATTTGCCGCGAGTCATTGCCGACCGCGATGCCTTGCATCGGATTCTCCGCAACCTGCTGGACAATGCTCGGCGCTTCACGCCGGCTGCTAGTGAGATTCGACTCTGGGCGAAGGAGGATGTCGGAGGCGTGCAAATCGGCGTCACCGATACCGGCTGCGGCATCCCGGCGGCTGTCGTTCCTCGCGTGTGGGACCGCTTTGCCCGCGCGGAGCGCGAGCGCGCCCGCGAAAGTACGGGCACCGGGTTAGGATTGGCCATTGTCAAAGCGCTGGTGGATGCCATGGGCGGTGAGGTGGGCCTGACCAGCACCGAAGGCGCCGGCACGACGGTGTGGGTGCGTCTCCCGGTGAGTGAGACATGAGCCCGGTGTGAGGTGGTTGTGAGGTGACCGTGGTATGCTCCTGGTGTCGGATAAACATTCTCCGGCAGGTAAAGGAGGGATCGAACGATGCGTATCACAGGGATCATCCTGCTGGTCGTGGGGTTACTCGCCGTCACGCTGACCGCCGTGTTTGCGGCTGGTGGTCGCGGCCGGGGGCAAGGCAATGGGCAGTGCCGTCAGCAGGGGAGCTGCGTCGTGGCCGCAGCCCAGGCGGTCACATTGGATGGTACCGTGAGTGACCTGGTGCAGCCTGAACCCGGCACCCAGGCCGGCCCGGTACAGTTCACCTTGCGCAACGACAAAACAGCGACACTGGTGCGCCTGGGGCCGCCGCATGCGCTGAAGGCGCTTGAGCTGACGCTGGCCAATGGCGACGCCGTGAAGCTCACCGGCTGGCAGATTACCCAGGATAAGGAGACCTGGCTCGTTGTGCGTGAGCTGACGCTGAAGGACAAAACCTACACGCTCCGCGGCGAGGATGGCCGGCCTGTCTGGCGCGGACAGGGCGGCTGTGGACAAGGTGGCTGCGGTCAAGGTGGCGGGCAAGGCTACGGCAGGTGCCGTGGCCGTTGCAACGGGGCGTGCCAGCAATAACTATTCTGCCGTACTGAGGAATCAACGCCCATGTATCGCACAACACGATACATGGGCTTCTCATACTTCTCAGTAGGCCTGTTTTGCTTTGGCCTGCGCTAATATCTGCAAGTATTCCTGGGGCGATAAATATCCGGGATGGCTGATAACAACTTTTTCGGTAACATCTAATATCAACGTGGTCGGCAATCCGGAGATGTTATAGCGCTGGGCAAGTTCCGGCTCTTTGTCGGTGTCGAGCTTTAACACGGCGAACTCACGCAAGCGGCGTTGCACCTCGGCGTTGGTAAACGTGTCCTGATCCATCTTTTTGCACCACATGCACCAGTCAGCATAGGCGTCCACGACGATGAGGGTCTTCCGTGTTTTCGCTTCGGCGACCGCTTCCGAGAACGCATGGTGCCACGAGATGGCCTGTGCAGGTGTACCAGAAGCAACCGCTGAGTCGTCCGGCGTGACTGCGGCACCAGCTGGTGCTTCCTGTCTTTGCCGGTGACCACTTGTAATAACGAGAACGGCTCCGAGTCCCACCAGGAGAACACCGACGAAGGTTGCTATCATGGTAATCCCTGATTTCGGCATTATTACTCCGCCTTTCAGGTGGCTGGCAACCAGATCGGTCTTGCATACAATACGTCACGAATCCCTTGCGTTAGCATTATCAGCACGCATCTATCCATTGGCGACTCTTTATTCGCTACGCTGATAATTGAGTACGCTGTGCCATGATACTTCTAGCATGGCCGACGGCCCGATCGCTTTGTTGCCAGTGAACATCTCAGGTCATCGATATATTACCTTATGATTATGTATTATAAACAATAAGTTGTAATAGCACAAACCCCATACACTACCGACAGCGTATGGGGTTTGTGCTATTACATCTTATGCAATTGTTATTTCCCGGTAACGGTATCTGTTGCACTGAAGCTACTGCCACCTTTGCAGATATCGCATTACGTGACGGTCAATGCCAGTTTTCAGCTTTTGACGACGATAGAACCTGCTTTGGAATCATCAAGAATCCTGGCAGGAGCCATCGCGCAGGCGATCCCGGTCGCGATCTTTGTCCTGGTCTCCGGTGCATTGGCAAGAGCCATCATGCAGGCGATCCTGGTCCTTGTCCTGATCCCGAGTCTGCGTCGCTTTGCATGAGCCGTCGTGCAAACGATCCCGGTCGCGATCTCTGTTCTGGTCACCGGTGCACCGGCATGACCCATCGTGCAGGCGATCTCGATCGCGGTCGCGGGACTGCGTCGCTTTGCACGACCCATCGCGCAGCCGGTCCTGGTCCCGATCTTTGTCCTGATCACCGGTGCATTGGCAGGAGCCATCATGCAGGCGATCCTGGTCCTTGTCCTGATCGCGGGTCTGCGTCGCCAGGCAGGAGCCGTCACGCAGCTTGTCCTGGTCCTTGTCCTGATCGCGGGTCTGCGTCGCCTTGCAGGACCCATCGCGCAGGCGGTTGCGGTTCCGGTTGTTTTGACCGCGTTCCTGCATGTTCTGCGTCTGATTCCAACACAGCGCACGCCCCCTGGCGCCAGCCGGCAGACTCACCACACAGGCGAGGGCCAGTAAACACAACACAACTACCACCTTTTGCATAGAAACCTCCTCCTTTTACATAGTCGGCAGGGACTCGGTGAGCCCTGCCGGGATACAGGTTAGTCTGTTATCACTATACCGCACAAACCTCACAGCCATCTCTCAGCTACCTATTTATTAGCTCATTTTTTGTTTTTGGCATCATATTGCATGTTCTTCAGCCAAGCCTTGATTTACAAAAGTGGAGTTAACCGTGTGATACTACCATTTATTATAGCTAAGCTATAATAAACAGAAGTGATGGAGATTACTTGCGGGGAGCGCCTGCCATAGGCGCGTGCTGGATGCCGTCAGGGCACGAATTTATACCCGACGCCCCGAATGGTGCGGATAAACTGGCGTGCCTGTGGACCAAGCAATTTGCACCGAAGGCGATTGATGCAGACATCCAGCACATGATCGTCATCCATGGCATCATCTCCCCACGCTGCAGCATAGAGCTGCCGGCGGGTCACCACGCGCTGGCATTGTGTCGCCAGCGTGCACAGGAGCTTGAATTCGCGCGAAGTCAGGCCAACCGGTGCGCCATCGCGTATGACGGTGAAGCCGGCGAGATCGATAGACAATCCGGGGAAATTCAGAACCTGAAGGTCAGACGATGCGCGTACGGCCCGCCGGCAGACCGCCTTGACACGGGCCAGCACTTCCAGCGGTTCAAACGGTTTGCCGATATAATCATCCGCACCGAGGTCCAGCCCCATGACGCGGTCCATCGGATCACTTCGCCCGGTCAGCATAATGACGGGCAGTTCCAAGGCCAGTTGCCGTCGAAGGCGTCGCAGGATGGACCAGCCGTCAATATCTGGCAGATTCACCTCCAGCAGCACGGCATCCGGCTGCCGCTCGCGCACCAGGACCATCCCGGCATGCCCGTTCATGGCCGGAATGATGCTCAGGCTTTCGCGGGCAAAGCAATGCGACAGCTTCGCATATGTCTGGTGGTCGCTATCGACCAATAAGATGTTGCCGGGCATACGGCTCACCTCGTGTTCAGGCGCGGTCTCCTTCCGCCTGCCCCGGTACTCTTCTCCTCGAGACCAAACCGTTAGTTCGGTCCGGGGCCGGCTGCCGGACTAACAATCACCTGTACTGTCGCTCGCAGGTCGCCATACTGGGCGACGACCACGCCGGACCCCGCCCGTGTGGCTTGGAAGAACCCACCCGGCGTTATCGTCCCGATATGCCCCTGCACCGCCCAGCAAACGGGCAGGTTCGCGATGGGATTCTCATCGGCATCGACGCCTTCAGCGGAAAACGCCACCTGGTCGCCCACGGCGATATGTTGTGTCACGGACGGTGTAAGATGCACCGCCTGCACTGTCGAATCGTACTCGACCAGCTGCAGGACGACCACTACCGTATCGCCGGTGATCATATCGAAATCGACATCACCGGCACGCGTGGCGAGGCGCGCGCGCACTCGCCATCGCCCTTGCGGAACCCCGTGAAACGCAAAGGCGCCCATCTCGTTCGTTTGTACGGTCGCGGCCACTTCGCCGGAGGGTTTTACGAGCTCTACCGAGATATCGGCCACGCTGTCCGCACGCGTCGCCAGCAGGGCAACCCCGTCCACGTCGCCGATTGGAAGGCTGCCATCGGTCAGCGAGGACCCTCCACTCATGCACCCCGCAACGGCCAGGAGCATTATCAGCATGCCGGCCGTCCAGCCACAGATACGCCATGCGTTCATCGGCAAACCTCCCGTATTTTCGCCGCCAGGGGCGGCCAGTCAACGCGTATCAGCAGGGCGTCGAGTTCCGTGTGCGCATGACGCCGGTGGTATGATTCGGCGAGGTTCAGGTACGGCAGCTGCATGTCGGGACACTCCAGCAAGGTATCGCCAGCCGGATCGGCCTGCAGGCTGCCGCGGAGCGCATCGATCACAGCAATTGCCTCCAGGTAGGACGCCTCCGCGCTCGGTATATCACCGTCTGCGGCATGACCGATGCCGGCGGCGAGCAGCGCGCGCCAGATGATGGGTGGGGTATCGACCGCCCGCGCGCGCGTCAGCAGCGCCTGCGAGTCTACCGGTTCTCCCAGGCGTGCCAGGCTGGATTGTGCCAGTACCAGAAAGACGTGCGTCCCGAGCGTGTCCGCCAGCTCGGCTGCTTGCGCCAAGATAGCCACGGCCTCGGGGCGTTGACCGAGCGCGGCAATGATCATCCCCAGGGTCACCAGGGCATCGGCGCGGGCAGCGGGTTGGGAGATCAGCAGGGTCAGTTCCACGGCTTGCACCGCGTGATACCGGGCTTCCTTGAGCTGGCCGGTCCGGCGTCCAGCGTCGGCCAGCACCAGCTGCGCCGCCAGTTCGCCGCGCCGCGAGCCGAGGGCGATGGCCTGCTGCAGCGCCTCTTTTGCTTTCTGTCGGCTTTCTTGGAACCGGCCGGCATCGCATAAGGTGCGTGCCAGCTCGGCCAATGCCACCGTCTCACGCCCGTTATCCGCTGAAAGGCGAGCCAGGCGGGCGGCCTGCTCCAACAGATCGCGGCTGTCAATGAGCTTCCCCTGCCAGCGCAGGCAGACGCCCAGTGTAAGCATGGCCTCCAGGGACTGGTCGCGGTTCGCCAGCTCCAGTGCCAGATCATACGCGCGGCGAGCCTCCCGAGACGCGGTCTCGATCTCCCCGCAGGCATACTGGAGATTGGCGATATTTCCGCGCACGTAGAGCTCCAGCGTGCGGGCAGCACGCGGTTGCGGGGCCATGTCCTGCAGACCCAGCGCCTCATCGAGCTGCGCCAATGCCTGCCGGTACTCCCCCCGATGCTCGGTGACTGCCGCCAGCGAGACGAGCCCCTGCCAGCGTGATTCCCAGTCGCCGTAGGTCATGACCTGCCGAAAGCTGGCTTCCGCTTCATCGATCTGGCCCGTGACCAGCAGCGCATGCCCTCGATTCAGTTCCATGGCGCGGAGATGCGCGGTGAGATGGTGCTCCATCAAGAACGGCAGGGACTGTTCGGCACTCTGCAAGGCATGCTCGAATTCCCCCTTCTGCAGCAGTAAACCAACGTGCTTCACCCGGGCGGTCGCCTCTGCGCGGACATTGCCGTCCTGCCGCGCGAGACTGATTATCTGCTCGCATGTCGAGAGCGCCGCCGGAAGATCGGGAGGCCCCGCTTGGGCCGCCAGCACCGTCTGCAGCGTCGCGATCCGTTCGCCGGTGGTGACCGGCGCCCCGTCGATGCCGCTGTAGAAGTAGGCCAGGGTTTTCCCGGTTCTCCGCGCGATCTGCTGGAGCCGGTCAGGCTGTGCGAGGGTGACACCGGAGACGTATTGGTACAGCAATGCGCGCGAGCACCCGATCTCGCGCGCTAACGCATCCAGCGTAAATCCCGCCTGTTCGCTCGCCTGCTGGATCAGCTGCCCCTGAACATGCCGGCCTTCTCGTGTCGTAAAATCGATATCCATTGCATCGCCTACTTGGAATGATAGTTCATACATTAATTTCCCATAGTATAGCGATGCTGTACCTATTTGGCAATAGGTAAGCTATTTGTGAATATTGCTCTATTATCGCTATAAGGTATAGCAGGCAATAATAGCTGATGTCACGGGGTATGTAGCTGCAGAAGCGCCAACATTTTTCTTCAACGCATCCTGTTGCATCTACTGTTCCTTGGAGCCTGGCGCGGCGTGGTACGATAACAGCACGGTATACCGGTATGCCTGAAGAGAACGAACAACCCGAGAGAGCAGGTCACCAGGAACACGTGCGCGACCACCTGGCGAATGAACGCACCTTTCTCGCTTGGACGCGTACCGGCATCGCGATGATGGGGTTCGGCTTCCTTGTCGCCAAGTTGCGTTTCGAACTGGCCCCACGCGCACCGGGGAGTCCTATCGGTAAAGCGGTGCTGGGAGTACTCTTTGTTGTGGCCGGAATGATCACGATTGCATTGGCCACCTGGCACTTTTTCGCCGTGAAAAGGATGATTGATGCCGGCACCTTCCGCCCGTTCAGCTATCGGGTCATCATATTTACCGTTATCCTGATTGCCATTGGAATCACCATCATCCTTGATCTGGTGGGGCTGGTTAGCCTGCCATAGTTAACGCTGGAAAAGCATCTCCAGCCTTCTATTGGGTACTTGTGGAGACAGCGATCTCACGCCGGCAAAAGAGGAGAAACGCGCGGGTGAGCTGCGAGGTGCGCGTGCCTTTGGGCAGCAACACCGTAAACGTGCGGTGCAGATCCAGTGCAGGCACATTGAGGATCGTTAATCGCCCTTGGGCGACCTCCTGCTGAATGGCGCGCAGGGAAAGCACGGAGATGCCAAGATTCTGCATGACCAGCGCCTTGACGGCATGTGTGCTGCCAAGCTGCATGAGGACGGTAAGCGCCGCCGGGTCGCCGCCAGCCTGGCGAAGTGCCTCCTCGAAGACCATGCGGGTGCCGGAACCGGGTTCGCGCATGATGAAGGCTTCTTGGGCCAGGGCGTCCAGGGAAATCTGCGGAATCCCGGCCAGGGGATGTTGTGGCGAGGCAATGACGGCGAGTTCATCGGCGGCAAGCCGTTCATTCTGCAACAGGGTATGCGTGAACGGGCCTTCGATGAGGCCGCAATCGAGGGTGGCCGCCGCCACGGCTTCTCCGATACGCTGGGTATTTTCCACTTCCAGCAGGAGGTTGATCTGCGGGGAGCGGGCTTTGAATTTGCCCATCAGGGACGGGAGCACATACTCCCCGATGGTCAGCGTGGCGCCGATGCGTAAGGTGCCCGCCAGTTCCCCGGTGAGTTCGGCGACGTCATCCATCGCTTCCCCATAGAGCTCCTGAATCCGCACCGCATACCGGTACAGACGATGTCCCGCCGGTGTCAGCTCAATACCCCGCTCGTGCCGATGCAGCAGCGTGGCGTGGTATTCGTCCTCCAACAGATGTATTTGCCGACTAACCGCTGGCTGGCTGATATACAGCTCCTTTGCGGCCTGCGTCAGGCTCCCGCATTGCACCACCGTGACGAAGGTGTGCAGTCGTTCATCCGCCATCAATCTCTCCCGCTACCACTGGCTGGCGAGCGCTTGGATACCGAGGCTGGTCAGCGCGACCAGTGCCCACACCGCGAGACCCAACACGATCGGCCGCGGTCCGGTCTTCAGCATCGCGCGCAGATTGGTGCCCAGTCCGACGCCCGCCAGGGCGACGATGATGAGGAATTTTCCGGCCGCGCTGCACCACCCCGGCAACGCCGGACCAAGCCAGCCAAGGGTGTTCAGCACCGCCGCGGCGAGAAATGCTAAGATAAACCAGGGGAACACCCTGGCGATCCGATACCCCCCCGCGCCTTTGGCCCGCTGCGCCATAAAGAGCGCGAAGGCAAAGGAGACCGGCACAATCATCGTCGTGCGCGCCAACTTGGTGATGGTAGCATAGTCACCCGCGTGCTGGCTATAGGAGTAGCCGGCCGCCACCACCGAAGACGTATCGTTGATGGCCGTCCCCGCCCAGATGCCGAAGCCGGTATCGCTCAACCGTAGCAGGTGGCCGATGAGTGGGAACACCACGATAGCGACGACGTTGAAGAGGAACACCGTGGAGATGGCAAAGGCGATGTCGTCATCCTCGGCCTGAATGATGGGCGCCACGGCGGCAATGGCTGACCCGCCGCAGATGCCGGTGCCCACCCCAACCAGGCTGGCGAGCGTGGGATGGACGTGCATGAATTTGCCGATGAGCCAGGCAGCCAGCAGCGCCATGCTCAACGTGACCAGCATCACCGCCAGCGACTCACGCCCGGTGTGCCAGACCTGGCCCAGGCTTAAGCCGCCGCCCAGCGCAATGATCGCCGCCTGGCAACACTTTCTTGCTGCAAAAGGTGATACCCGGTTTCGTCACGGGGGCCATCCGCAATATATTCGCCACCAGGATACCGATCAAGATCGCAAAGACCGCACCGCCGATCAACGGAAGACGCGATCCCAACCAGGCGGCAATCAGTGCAATCGCCAGGCACGCACCAATCCCCGGCACGATGGCAGCCACGGTCTGGGAACGCGCGGACTTTGGCTGATGCGATGTTGTTTCAATGCCCATCTCTTCTCCTCCACGCAGAATTATACCGGGTTATGGATGGCGACAACGTCTGTGCGAAGCCGGACATCGAATACAAATTTGCTATGAGGGCATACGAAAAAGTGATGGATACTACCTTGTCTTACCCGGCTATCAAGGGTGTGATTCGGTGTATGATCAGAGTGCAATAAGGTTTTTGCATGACAACCGTTAATGAGTGGGTGTTGAGAGGGGTTCGTCCATACGTCATGAGCATTACCCTACTTTCCGGAATCATCTTTCTCGGGGCAGCCGTCGCCGGGTTTCTCGGCTCGCTGACGGGCCTGGGCGGCGGCGTGGTGATTGTGCCACTGCTTGCGCTGGGGTTGGGCGTCGATATCCGGTATGCCATCGGCGCCTCGTTAGTCTCGGTCATCGCCACATCATCGGGCGCGGCCGTCGCCTACGTGCGGGAAGGCTATTCGAATATCCGCGCCGGCATGCTGCTGGAGGTGGCCACAACCCTCGGCGCGACGCTCGGCGCCTTCCTGACGCTTCATGCGCCGACGCAGATTATCGCCGTCATTTTTGGCGTGGTGCTGCTGTTCTCCACCATCCCGTTTCGATTCGCCAATGGCGCCGAACACGAAATTGACCCGCTGGCGGCCAAGCTTCGGCTCGATTCCAGTTATCCGACGGCAGACGGGCAGCAATCCTACCACGTGCGGCATGTGCCGCTTGGCTTCGGACTGATGGCACTGGCCGGGGCGCTCTCCGGACTGCTGGGCATCGGGTCGGGGGCGATGAAGGTGCTGGCGATGGACAAGGCGATGGGCTTCCCCTTCAAGGTATCCACCACCACCAGCAACTTCATGATCGGCGTCACCGCCGCCGCCAGTGCGGGGATTTTCCTGCGGCAGGGATACATCGACCCTGGGCTGGCGATGCCGACGATGCTCGGTGTCTTGCTCGGTTCGACGCTGGGTGCCCGCGTCCTGACGCGCACGGCTACGCCCGTGCTACGGTGGGTGTTCAATATCGTGATCGTTGTATTGGGGATCGAGATGATTTTTAACGGACTGACGGGGAGGCTGTAACATGATCAACCTGCGAGAACGATGGACAGATCAGCGCGTTGAAGAGGTTATCAGCGTCCTCCTGCGGACCGGGGTGGTCACGGCTGCCAGCGTCGTCTTGCTTGGTGGCATCATCTACCTCATCAGGCACGGCGCCAGCGTACCACACTACCATCAATTTCATGGCGAACCCCCGCAGTATCGGACGCTGAAGGGCATCCTTACCGACGCGTTCACCTTCCGCGGACGAGCCATCATCCAACTCGGCCTGCTGCTGCTGATCCTCACCCCCATCGCTCGGGTGGTCTTTTCGGTGGCAGCCTTTACGCTGCAACGCGACCGTCTCTACGTCGCGGTGACGCTGATTGTGCTCATCGTGCTGCTCATCAATTTGTTATGGGGATAACATTCGTTCTCGCATAGCCCTCAAGAGACCCTCTCTGGCACCTACAGAAAAGATCCCTGATATCTCGTTCCTTATTTGTACACTATATGGTTATGTGGTTGACAAAGAATATTTTTCACTCCTATAATTCTCATTGTGAAAAGATTCACAAACTTACTAAATCAGTAAGAAAGGGGAGAGCAACAAATGAGCGCTGAAGAGTTGACCGCGTTGACTGCAGCGAAAGTCATTGATGCCCGTGGAACGGCGTGCCCTGGACCGCTGCTGGAAACAAAGAAGGGGATCGGCACTGTCAAAGTCGGCGAAGTGATGGAAGTGAAGTCCAACGACAAGGGCTCGCAGAAAGACATCCCCGCCTGGGCGAATAAGATGGGCCACGAGTTCCTCGGTGTCATCGAAGCGGACGGACACGACCGGCTGTTCATCCGGCGGAAGAAGTAACCGGCCATGAGCGAGGCATATATCCCGAACATCCTGGTGCTGGCGACGGAGAAGTGCGCCTATCCGGGGGCGGATGCGGTGGGGAAGGCGCACCTGGAGTATGGCGCCAACGTGCATGTCTTCCGCGTCCCGTCACCCGTGCTCTTCCCGGAGGACTTCTACCTGCGGTCCTACGCCCGCGGCATTGACGGCATCATCATCGCCGCCTGCGGGTCGGACTGCCCCTACCAGGGCGCGTACCCCCGGCTGGCCACCCGCATCGACAATCTCACCCAACGCATGAAGGCGGGCGGGCTGGAGATCGCGCGCATCCGCCTCACCGCCATCTGCACGGTCTGCATCAAGGCCTACCTGAAAGAAGTGGGACAGATGCACGAAGCGCTGCAGCCGCTCGGGCCGGTGAACCGGGAAACGGCGGGACATTTGTGGCAGGAGTTCCTGCAGAGCAGGCGAGAAGGGATGCCGGTGTGAAATCGGATGCGACACCAACACAGCAGGGTGAGGCGCAAACTGTCGACGCGCTGGTGATCGGCGGGGGAATTGCCGGACTGCAATCTGCGCTGGATCTGGCCGACCAGGGCTTCAAGGTACTGGTGGTGGAACGGGAGGCCAGCATCGGCGGGCGCATGATCGCGTTAAGCAAGGTCTTCCCCACCCTCGATTGTTCGAGCTGCATCACCACGCCGAAGATGTCGGCGGCGGCGCATCATCCCAACATCACGCTGCTGACCTCCACCGAGGTGGACGCCATCACGCCGGGAGATGGCCGGCAGACGGTGCACCTGACGCGGAAGGCCACCTGCGTCGAGGAAGAGTTATGCATCGGGTGCCGGCTGTGCGAGTATGCCTGCAGTGTGGAATACCCCGATCCCTTCGAAGGCGGACTGGGGGCGATCCGGGCGATTGCCGTGCCGTTCACCAATGCCATCCCGCAGAAGGCCGTACTCGACGCCGAGCACTGCATCGCCTGCGGCGCCTGCGCGCGAGCCTGCCCCACGGATGCGATTCGCTACGATCAGCAGGACCGCCGAATCACCGTTGAAGCGGGCGCCGTCATCATTGCCTCCGGTTTTCAGCTCAACGATGTCACGATCAAGCCGCAATACAACGCCGCGCAGAGCCGGAACATCCTGTCGCCGCTGACCATGGAGCGGTTGCTGGCCCCGCACGGTCCGTATGGACGCGTGCTGCGGCCCTCCGACGGCAAAGTGCCGGACAATATCGCCTACGTGCAGTGCGCAGGTTCGCGCGACGAAAGCATCGGCGTGCCGTATTGCTCGCGCGTCTGCTGCATGTATGCCATCAAGCAGGCGATGCTGCTTTCCGGCGCGCTGCCGCTGGCGGACATCGCGATCTATTACATGGATATCCGCGCCTTCGGCAAGGGATACGAGCAGTTCTATCAGAATGCCCGCGCGATGGGGATCAATTTCGTGCGTGGCAAAGTTGCGCGCATCGAGCCCGTTGAGGGGGACGACCTGGTGGTGCGGGTGGAAGCGATGGAAGAATCGGGCGGGCCGGTGCAGGAAAACCGTCACGACCTGGTGGTACTCTCGCAGGGGATGGTCCCACAGTGGCATCCGGCGGCGGCGTCCCCGGTGCGCTGCGCATCCGACGGATTTGTAGAAACCCCCGCGGTGATCGACCCCAGCCTGACCAGCGTGGAAGGCATCTTCGTGGCGGGCACGGCAGCCGGACCGAAGGATATTGTCGATACCATCGTAACCGCGGGTGCCGCCGCAATGCAAGCCTCTCAATATCTGCACCAGCGGCAGGCAGCACGCGTGGGGGTGGCGTGAGCCATGACTGAAACGATCAATTCCCAACAGGATACCGTCGACCTGCGCATCGGGGTCTATGTCTGCCGTTGCGGGGGCAATATCTCCGACGTCATCGATGTCGAGCAGGTGGCGGAGGCGGCGCGGCACATTCCCGGCGTTTCTCTGGCGCGCGTGCACACCTTCATGTGTTCCGACCCCGGCCAGCAGGCTATTCAGGATGATATCCGCAGTGAGGGGCTCAACCGGGTGGTGGTGGCATCCTGTTCGCCGGCGCTGCATGAATTGACCTTCCGCCAGGCGGTGGCGCGCGGCGGTCTGAATCCTTACCTGTACGAGCACGTCAATATCCGCGAGCAGGGCAGTTGGGCGCACAAGCATGATCCGCAGGGCGCGACGGCGAAAGCTGTCCGCATGATCGCCGCGGCGGTAGGCAAGCTCCGTTATGCACAGCCGTTGGAAGAGATCCACCTGCCCAATCACCGCACGGCGCTGGTCATCGGCGGGGGCATCGCCGGCATGAAGGCGGCCGCCGACCTGGCAAGGCGGGGCATCCATGTCATTTTGGTAGAGAAGGAAGCGGAGCTTGGCGGCATGCTGAACCGCCTTGGGCGCGTGTTCCCGGGCGAAGAACCGGCGAATGAGCTGGTCCGTGCACTGCAGGCACGGCTGGAGGGGGTGGAGGTGCTCACCTTGTCGCAGGTGACGCAGATCACCGGTTTCCTGGGCAATTACCAGGTGACGATTGCAGGCTGCTTCGGACCCGATGAAGAATCGGCTACTGCGCAGGTGACGGTAGGCGCGGTCATCCTGGCGACCGGTTTCACACCATATGCGCCTGGCGCCGGCGAACACGGCTACGGGCAGGAACGCAATGTCCTTACCATGCTGGAGTTTATCACCCTGCTGGAGCAGGCAGATGCGAATACGCTGACGCATCATGGCCGGCCCGTGCGCAGCATCGCCTTTCTCCACTGCGTGGGCAGCCGCCAGGTGGACGGCGTGCACGAGCCGCAAGCTGACGGCAACGTGAACACCTACTGCTCGCGCGTGTGCTGCACCACCACGCTGCAGCAGGCCGTGCGGGTGAAGGAGCGCTTCCCGCAGATCAATGTGTTCGACCTGCACCAGGACATCCGCACGTACGGCCGTGGGCATGAGGACTATTACACGCGCGCCAGCAAGGCCGGGGTGATCTTTTTCCGTTATCACGGTGAGGAGCCGCCGGTGGTGGAGCCGCACAGCGGGGGCAATAATGCGCCGCCGCTGCAGGTGACCGTCACCGACTGGCTCACCTGGGGCGAGCAGTTGACGGTTCCGGTCGACCTGGTGGTGCTGGCGGTGGGCATGATGCCCGGGCAGATCGGCGGGCTGATCGACATGTTGAAGCTGCCGGTGGGCGAAGACCGCTTCCTGCAGGAGATTCACCCCAAGCTGCGCCCGGTGGAGGTGTCGGTGCCCGGCGTGCTGCTGGCCGGCACGGCGCAGGGGCCGATGAACATCGTGGAAAGCCTGGATGCCGGCGCCGCGGCGGCGGTGAAGGCGAGCGCCATGTTGGCGCATGATGAAGTGGAAGTGAATCCCTATGTCGCCGCCGTGGATGAGCGGCTCTGCACCGGTACCGGCGCCTGTGTGGGTGAGTGCGAATATGACGCAGTGACACTGGTCGAGCGCGAGGTGAATGGGCAGCGTGTGCGCCGGGCGGAAGTGAACCCCGGCCTGTGCGCCGGCTGCGGCGCCTGCGTGGCCGTCTGCCCGCACCGTGCCATCAACCTGAACGGCTGGCGGTTGGACCAGTATGACGCGATGGTGGACGGGCTGACGGCGGAGCTTGCCGGCACGGGAGGGCAGTCGTGAGTTTGAAACTGCTGACCGAAGATCAGAAACGCGCGCTGGCCGTGTTGCGTGAGCGCATCGGTGGCGTCTCCGCGGAGAAGCAGGCGCATCTCAAGGAAGTGCGGCAGGCTCGCAAAGCGATTACCGACGCGCTAGTGCAAGGGCCAGCCACCGTGCCTGTGCTCGCCGCAGCGACTGGCCTGCCAACCGACGTGGTGCTCTGGCACCTGACCGCCATGCGCAAGTATGGCGGGGTGCACGAGGCCGACGCGGACGGCGATTACATCAGCTACACGCGCGCGGAGGAGGAGCCGGCATGACACAGATGGTCGATGTTTCACTGCTGGCGCGAATTCGCCGCTACGGCGCCTTTAACGTGAATGCCTGCTTCAATTGCGGCAATTGCACCGCCGTGTGCCGGCTGTCAAAAGACGAGGATACCTTTCCCCGCCGCCTCATCCGTTATGGTCAGGTGGGCATGGAGGACCGGCTGCTGGCGGAGAAGGACCTGTGGCGCTGCTACAACTGCGGCGAGTGCACGCGCACCTGCCCGCGCCAGGCGGCGCCGGGTGAATTCATGGCTGCGGCGCGGCGCTACGCGATTTCGCGGAACGACATCACCGGTCTGGCGCGCCTGCTCTACGGGGCGGTCTGGGGCCACGTTTCCGCCTTCCTGCTGCTTTCCGCGCTGCTGACGCTGTTGATGCTGTGGCAAAAAGGGGATATGAACGGCCGGCAATTGGCGCTGTTCAAATTCATCCCCGGCCCGGTGGTGCATGACATGGGGCTGGTGATCTTCGGGCTGATCGGCATCGGCTTGATCGCCGGGGTTACCACGATGCTCGTGCGCGCCCACCGGCGCAACCGGGCGGCGGGCAAACCGGCGCCGGCGCTGCGCGCGCTCATCCCCGCGGTGCTGTACGCCGCCGGCGAGTCGCTCGGGCAGGCGCGATATCGTGAATGTGATACGGACCGGGTGAACGAACCCTGGTACGCCCGCCCGTGGTTCGCCCACGCCGCCATGTTGTGGGGATTTCTCGGGTTGCTGATCGCCACTATCGTGGATTTTGTGAGCAAACCCATCGGCACGCCGGTTGCATTCTTTTCGCCCGTGCGGTTGCTGGGCACGCTGGCGGGCCTGCTGTGCTTATATGGCGTGTCAGTGGTCATCTTCCGGCGGGCGCAGAAATCGGACGTGCCGTATGCCGGCAGCCGCTTTTCCGACTGGTTTTTCCTGCTGCTGCTCGGTGCCGTAGTGCTCACGGGACTGGTGACGGAGCTCGTGGTGTATTTGCCCGGCTCGTCGGTCTTCGCCTATGTGGTCTTCCTGGTGCACATGATCCTGGCGATGGACCTGGTGCTGCTGCTGCCGGTCACGAAATTCGCGCATGCCGTCTATCGGCCGCTGGCCTTGTTCCTGCACCGCTGGCAGGAGTTGAGCCGGGCATAACATCTTTGAATTATGAGGGATATCATGACAACCAACCTTTCTCAGGAGCAGTTGCTCCAGCAGTTGACCGAGCGCGTCGAGGCATTGGAGCAGTCGCAGACGGCCAATCGCCTGACCATCGGGGTGATGAGCGGCGACCTGGACAGCACCATGGCGGCATTCATCATTGGGCTGGGCGCCGCGGCGTATGACATGGAAGTGGACATGTTTTTCACCTTCTGGGGCACTGCCGCACTGCGTGACCCGAAGAAACAACCGAAGAAAGGCTTCCTCGATGCCATGTTCGGCTGGATGCTCCCCGGCAGCTCGAAGAAACTACCGCTGTCGAAGATGCAGATGGCCGGCATTGGTCCCGTCATGATCCGCAGCGTCATGAAGGCCCGCGGAGTAAAGTCGCTGGAAGAGCTGATGAAAGATGCTGGCGAGTTGGGCATCCGCATTCATGTGTGCGAGATGTCGATGGGCGTGATGGGCTTGAAGGAAGAAGAGATGATCGACTATCCGCACCTGGATTACGTCGGGGTCGGCACCTTTATCGACCTGGCGTCTGATTCGAAGCAGGTGCTGTTCCTGTAACAGCATCACCGATCACTCATCCAGGGGTCTGCCATGTCGCACTGTTGTTGAGAACAGTAAGATTCGGGGGATGATAAGCCTATGTGTGATCACCTTTCAGACCATGTATACCTATTGAAGACACTGAATGCGGCCATCGCCAAACTGCAGGATTCGCTAACCTGGGTACAGGCTGAAGCACAGTTGGCCGAGCAGGATCTCGCCACCCCGGGCGTCACCGCCGAAGAGAGGAAAGCGGTTATGGTACGCGTAGAAAAGGTTGCTCGGCGTACCAGGAGAGCGATCACCGCCTATCAGGCAGCCATCACCGAGTGGTCGCTTGCCTACCGGCAGGAAGCAGACCAATTGATGGATGGCCAAGCGATATTACAGCTGATAACGGAAGAGGTCGCCAAATAGCTTTCCCGAATGACGATCAACAGTTTCTGTTCCGCACCTTAGTGACTGTGATATCACCGCTCTGTCAAACTTGATATGCATCGTAACGCCGGACGCAGCCAGATGGCGGAAGCTTTTTCAACGCATTGATGCCGGAAAGATGTATACCATCTCAACCGGCACCCAGCCCACAGAGCAGGTTAGTCCTACAGTGGTGGAAGCGATGGCGGAGATTGGCATGGCGATGACCGGTCACCAGCCGAAATTCGCCACGCCCGAACTGGTTGCCGCCAGTGACCACCTTATCACCATGGGCTGCGGTGTGAAGGAGACACGCTGGCGATTGGGAACCGGTGAATATCATGCAATATATTTCGTCATCTCATCCTGCGGCGGGGATTGACAGGCGAATTCTACTTGGTTATACTGCCAAATAGTAGAGGAGATCTCGTGGATCGCGACGCCTATAAACAGAAAGCAATAATCGTGAAGGCAATGGCGCACCCGAGCCGGCTGATGATGATTGACGCGCTGGCTGAAGGTGAGAAATGCGTCTGCGACTTGCAACAACTGGTCGGCGCTGATCTCTCGACGGTCTCCAAGCATCTCTCGGTGATGAAAAGCGCCGGCATCGTGACGGACCGGAAAGAGGGACTGAAGGTCTTTTATCGGCTGCGGGTCCCGTGCGTCCTGCGCTTCTTCGATTGCGTCGATGCAGTGCTGCGGGCGAATACCGAAGATACAGCGCGCGCGATGCGTCGGTAACGCTGTCTCTTTTTTTACGACTTTACTTGGCTATTACGCCAAGTAGGAACGTGATACATGAAAGAAATGGTCTGCGATTGTAGCGAAGGTATCATCTCGGCTAATCCCTATGGCTCAATTCAAGTACAGGGGAATTTCGCTTTTCAGAAGGACAGTCGGCAATATAAAAACCGGAGATGACTCGTGCCAAGTCGTCCACAGTTTCTACCAGCAAGGCTATTATCAGTACCCCAGCCTATCCCTTTACGTTGGCTACTACGACGAGGAATACGATCACAATGCTATGTACCCCGAATTGGCGACGACATTTGAGATCGCACGCACGCACCACCTGCTCGATTAGCAATAGGTGTTCTGGAACCCACACTAATTTCTATGCAGTATCGCCGGACAGGTATTGAGGGAACATTGCTCGCACAAGTCCACGGCCAACAAGGTGATCTAGCAGTCGATAATCATTCTGTTCAAAACGGATTCGACCCGCAACAATAGCAGGATGTATATGAAGGTATGATGCAAAACGCCGTACGTCTGCAGGTTTTGCAGTTCTTCGTGCATCGGACTCTTCCCAAGCCGTATGTGGTATTAATACCTCAGCAGCAAAGCTGTCAGATTCCTCTTCGTAGCTGTCCTTGCTAGATAAATAATCGAGATCGTCTAAAAAGACATCATCTGATCCTTTTGATAGGTGAAGAACAACGTGAGCCATCTCATGTGCTAAAGTGAACCAAAAGTTATCAATACGATCGTGACGCAAGGTTAAGGCAATGACCGGTTTGCCATCTGATCTCAACATAGCAGCACCATCCAGATGGGTTCCTGGTAGGTAGCTGAGTATGACTAATGCAATACCGTTCTTGTGTAAAATGCGTCGGACTTGTAATGGACCATCATCGAGAACGCTCAGTTGGAAAATTGAGCGCACGAAGTCTGTGGACATCGCCGAAGGATCAAAGTCGCCTAGGATTATTTCATTAGCAAGACTAATGACTTTTCCGCGCCAGAGTGATAATGCACACTCATCAGCTTGGCTACCTTTACGAACTCTCTGACGCGCTAGTAGACCGGCTTGATTACATTTTTGTGCGTCGGGAAACATTAATGGACCGAGCATTTCTTCTGCGTAATCGAGCAGATCGGCTACTCGCCCTTTAAAGCTAGGAAACCATCCGCGCTTAAGCATTACCGATAACGGTAGTTGACTCCAGTCTACACCATCACAGGCGGCAGAAAGTGGACTCTCTTGTGTCTGTAACAATACCTCTGCAGGAATACCTAAACCAGCGTTGAGTGCTCGTATCATGCGAAGGCTTAACGAACGCTTGCCACTAAGCACTTCAGATACTTTACTTCTACTACCTATATACTGGACAAGGTCGGCTGCTTGCAACCCCTGCTGTTCCATGCGGAACTTAATGGCGGATATAGGATCAGGCATTGGGATAGCATAATGCTTATCTTCATATTCTTTAACCAAATGGACCCATAACTCTAGCTCGTCCGCCTCTGGAGTTTCCGGGGCAGCAGAGAAGAGTTCATCAATTCGTGTTAGGGCTTCAAAGTAATTGCTTTCTGTTTTTATCAACTTCGGATTCATCACACCGTCTCCACATCAATATTGTCATATTCGCGGTGCGTACCCACAAAGCGCACAAAGACTGTTGAACTAGTATAATTAACCCTAACGACCAAACGATACTTGTTACCACCGATGTTGAACACGACCCGTTCAGCATTGATGATGCTTGCGCTTCCATACTTGGCTTTCACCGCTGAGCTGTCAGTCCACGTATCTGTACAGGCTTCGTGATACCATGCCTGCAATGCCGATTCTGAGTCTGGATGCTCCTGCCAGAAGTCCCGTAAAACTTTTTTTGCTATAACATGCATAGATTATACCGTTCCCATAATTACGTCAATAGCGTATGTTCCCAAAATGGGAAATCACTTTCAATCTTCTAACTTCAAGTATGAATGAACGCGTGGTGCAAACGAATACACCTTAATAATCCTTGGGTTATGAATGTCCTCCTTATTGTTTCGATGTCGCCTCTGCACTTACCTGCAAGACCTGTGAGAGCCTTCCCCTTGAATGCCGGCGAGCGGCATTTTCGTATTCATTGCAATCTTTTCGTCCTCTCAGATCCACAGTTCCGTAAAACGAACTCGAATTTCATCTGTATTTCGCGTATGAGTTTGCTGTCAGTATCGTACGCCCTGAAGTTTTCCTGTAGGCAGATTTCGCCTGAGCGTATGCCTATTAGGGTAGCCAATGGTAGGGAATTGAGGTTGGCTATCGATCTGGCGTACTCCTATGGCGCAATTCAAATGCAGGACTATTTCGCTTGTAACAGTTGATTGGCGGCAGCGTGAAAACTGGAGATGACATCGGTCAAGTCATCCACGGTATCAGCATTTGAGAGCTAAATTGCTAATGGCTTTCCTCATCAAGCTATGCCAATCCATTGAAAGCGCAAAACCAGATTGTCCATGTAATAGGCAGGAATACAGGTGATCAATAGATAATACCAACTACAAAGGTTGGATAGCTTGCAATACCAGGATTCTCTCATGCAAGCGATGCGAGGAAGGATAATCCCCCATGTATACCTTCATGCACGCCGCAGATCTGCACCTTGATAGCCCGCTCCGCGGGTTATCACAGTACGATGGTGCGCCCGCAGATGAAATTCGCCATGCCACACGGCGCGCGCTCACCCACCTTGTCGATTTGGCAATTACCGAGCAAGTGGCATTCGTCGTTATTGCCGGAGATCTTTACGATGGCGACTGGCGCGACTACAACACCGGCCTGTTCTTTGTTGCCGAGATGGCGCGCCTGCGGGAAGCGCAGATACCTGTCTACCTCGTCTCCGGCAATCATGACGCCGCTAGCCGTATCACGAAAACGCTACGCTTGCCCGAGAATGTCTACCTCTTCAGCGACCGGAAACCAGAGACGAAAAAGTTGGACCAATTCGGCGTCGCTCTGCACGGCCAGAGTTTCGCCACCCGCGATATTTACGACAATCTGGCCGCTACCTATCCGCCGCGGGAGGACGGTTACCTCAATATCGGTCTGCTCCATACAAGCGCCACCGGCGGGTTCGGCCACGATCCTTACGCCACCTGCTCGCTGGAGACGCTGTTAGCTGCCGGTTATGACTACTGGGCTCTCGGCCACATACATGCCCGCCTGGTGCTGCACGAAGATCCCTGGATCGTCTTCGCCGGCAATACCCAAGGACGGCACATCAGGGAGACAGGTGCGAAAGGTTGCACTCTGGTGACTGTCGATGACGGGCAGGTCAGCACTGTCGAACACCGCGAACTCGATGTGTTGCGCTGGCACCTGCTGGAGGTGCGCGTCGATGCCCACGCCGATGCCCACGCCGTGCTGGAGCACCTGCACCAGCACCTCTCCGCACTGGTGGGGACCATCGACTGCCTGCATGCCGTGCGTGTGCGCCTCACCGGTGCCGGACCGGCGCATGCCCAGTTGCATGCCGACCCCACGCATTGGACTAACGAGATCCGCGCCATCGCCACCGACGTTGGCAACGGCCTCCTCTGGGTGGAAGACCTCCGTCTCGCCACAGCGCCCCCGCACACCCTGCCGGCCGCCACCCATGATGCCGTGGGCACGCTGGTGCAGATGATCACCGACTGGTCGGCAGACGACGAACGCATCGCCGGCCTGGCGGACGAGCTGCAGGACCTGGCCGTGAAGCTCCCGCACGAATTCCGCACCGATGTCGATGGCCTGGACCCCACCGACCCGGCGGTCATCAAAGCCGCCCTAGCCAAGATCGGCACCTTGCTCCAGTCCGAGTGGCAAACACCAGGAGGTGTTGCATGAAGCTGCTGTCCCTCGATCTGCTCGCCTATGGCCCCTTCACCGACGTCCACCTAGACTTGTCAGCTGGTAATGCCGGCCTGCATGTGGTTTTCGGCCTGAATGAAGCCGGAAAAAGCTCGGCATTGCGAGCGCTGGAAGCTTTGCTCTTTGGTATTCCGGTCCGCACCACTGATAATTTCCGCCATGAGCATAATCAGTTGCGTATCGGCGGCACGCTGCAGCACACCGATGGCTCGATCCTACAAATCGTTCGCCGTAAGGGGAACAAATCCACCCTACTCGCCCCGGACGGCGCGCCGCTAGAGGACCGCGTGCTGGATGCCATCCTCGCCGGAATGGACCGCGATCGCTTCAACTGCCTGTTCGGCATCGATCACGATCGCCTGCATACCGGTGGGCAGGAGCTGCTACAACTCGGCGGCGAGGTGGGGCAAAGTCTATTCACCGCCAGTCTGGGCGGTGTGCCGGTGCGCGAACGACTGCAGAAGCTGGATGACGAAGCCAACCGCCTATTCCAGCCCCGCGCCCAGCTACGCACGATCAACGAGCTCCTGAAACGCTACGAGGACGCCCGCGACAGCGTGCGCAAAGCCTCGCTCTCCGGCAACGAGTGGCAACAGCAGGACAAACAGGTCAAAGCCCTGGTAGCAGAACGCCAGGCGCTGGAGAAGACGATCAGTGATTTGCTGCAGCAGCAGGCACGCCTGCAGCGCCTCACTCACACTCTGCCTGACCTAGCGACCCGTCGTGCGCTGCTCGATCAGCAGGCGGCGCTGGGTGAAGTACAGATATTGCCGTCCGACTTCCCCGACGAATACCAGCAGGTGCAGGGGAAACTGGCCCAAGCAAAGGAAACCGCCTTCCGTGCCACCAATGCCATGGAAAACCTGGAAAAGCGGCTGGCCAACCTTGCCGTCCCCGACGCCTTGCTCGGGTTGGATGCGCGCATCAACGATCTCCACCTGCGCCTCGGGGAATACGACAAAGCCCAGCGTGACCAGGCGCGCCTCACTGGCGAGTTGGCGCAGTTGCAGGCAGAAATCCACCGGCTGGTGCAGGACTTCCCCATCCCCCTCACCCTGGAAGCTATCCAACAACTCCACGTCTCTCAACCGGTGCGCAAGACCCTGCGCAGTCTGGCAGACCAGGCGCAAACCATCACCACCAGGCAGGAGCGCGCCGAGCAGGAACAGCGGAAACTGATGCGCGAACACCAACTGGCCGTTTCCGATTTGGAAACCTGCCCGCCGATTGTCGATTGCCAGGCTCTCCAGGATGCCCTCGCCCGGGCGCGCAAACTCGGTGATCTCGAAGGGGCCTGCGGCCGTGCGGAGAGCAACCGCACTACCGCATGCACTGACGCCGAACGTGCCCTCACCCGTTTGACGGGCTGGCAGGGCACGCTGGAGGCTGCCGAAGGGTTACCCGTCCCCGCCGATGAAACGATTCTCCGCTTCGCTGGAAAACTGAAAGAGGCCGACGCTGCTCAGGCCGACTGTCTCAAGCACATCAAAGAGATCGAGAGAGAACTCGACGGCGTGGCGGAAGAGCTCGACGCCATGCAGCGCGCCGGCGATGTGCCCACCGAGGCAGATCTGAACGACGCCCGGGCAACCCGCGATGCAAGCTGGCAGCGCATCAAAGCGCACTGGGTCGACGGGCAGGATGATGGCGAAGCCGCCGTATTGCCGGAAGCATTCGAACGCGCCGTCGTCCATGCCGACCTCCTCGCCGACCGCCTGCGCCGTGAAGCCGATCGTGTTGCGAAACAGGCGAACCTGCTCGCCCGCCAGGCCCGCTGCGAGCGGGATCTCTCTGAATCGAAGGTGCAACTGACCGCCTGCCGGGAAGCCCGCGAGCAATTGCAGACCGAGTGGGGGCAGCTCTGGGCACCTGCGCAGATCATGCCGTTGTCACCAGAAGAGATGCGCGCCTGGCGTGCCCAGTTCCAGCAACTCCTTACCGCTATCAACACCTTGCGCGCGCAGGAGCGCGATGTGCAGGATGTCAGCGGTCAGATCGCCGTCATGCGGGAGATGATCAGCCGCGAACTGGCCGCGATCAACGCCCTCGCTGCCCGGGAAGAGGAATCCTACTCGGCGCTGCTCGACCGCACGCAGGCCCTCGTGGACCGCCACCTCGCCACGGCACAGCAGCGCAAAGAGCTGGAGAAACAGCGACGTGCAACCGCCCAGGCGTTGGAGGACGCCCGCGAAGAGTTGGCTCGCGTGCAGGAGGAGCACACCCGCTGGCTGATCAACTGGCAGATCGCCGTGGCGCCACTGCAACTACCCGGCACTGCAACGCCGGCGGTCGTGGATACCTTCCTCGAAGCCCTGAAAGGCATCCACGACAAGCTCGAGAAAGCCGACAGCTTGCAGGGACGTATCGATGGCATCGACCGCGACGCCCAAGCCTTCCTGACCGCGGTCACGGCGCTGCTGGAGCAGCTTGCCCTCCCCTGGGGTGAACGTACCGTGCAGCAAGTGGTGGAGGATCTGCATGCGCGCCTGCTGCAGGCCCGCGAAGATGCCGCAACACGCACAGGCTGGCAGGAGCAGTTGGACGAACAGCAGGAAACCCACCGCCGAGCACTGGAGACACAAACCCTGCAGGAACAGCGCCTGCAGGAGATGTGCCAGCAGGCCCACTGCGCGACACCGGAGGAATTGCCCGCCGTCATCACCCGTTCTCAAGAAGCCCGCCGCTTGCAGCGCGAGCTTGCCCAATGCGAAACCAACCTGCAGCGCTTCGGTGAAATCTCTGTACTGGAGGTAGAAGCCGCCGACATCAACCCCGACAGCCTGCCGGCGCAACTGGAACAGACCAGGGCACTGCTGGAGGAAAAGAATACGACGCTGGAGGAGTTGAAGAAAAAGCTGTGGGATGACCTGGCGGCACTTAACGCGATGGACGGCGACCCGCAAGCCGCCGAAGCGGCGGAACAGGCTCAGTCGATTTTGGCGGAACTGCGCGCCCCCGTCGAGCGCTACATGCGGTTGCGCCTCACTGCGCGTCTATTGCGTGAGGCCATCGAACAGTATCGCTCTGCCAACCAATCCCCTATGCTGGAGCGCGCCGGCGCCATCTTCTCCCGCCTTACCCTGGGGGCTTACCGGGAGGTGAAGGTCGATTTCAACGATGAGGACGAGCAGGTGTTGAAGGCCGTCCGCACACAGGGCGGCGATGTCGGTGTTTCCGGCATGAGCGACGGCACCCGCGATCAGCTCTACCTGGCACTGCGTGTCGCCAGTCTAGAGCGCTTCCTTGCCGAAAATCCACCAATGCCCTTTGTTGCCGACGACATTCTCATCACCTTTGATGATGCACGCGCATCTGCAGCGCTGTCAGTATTAGCAGAACTCTCGCGTCGGACACAGGTCATCTTCTTCACCCATCACCAGCGCCTGGTGGATATTGCACAGAGCTTGCAGCAACCTGATACCATCTCTATACAGGAATTAGGAGTAGTGCCGGTTGGCGAGATGAATTCCTTGCCAGTTGTTACGGTGTGATGCCTACTGCTAATCTGGCTTTCAGGCATCCACAATCGCACCTTGCCAACCAGTTGTTATATCACACAAGGGTTCTCTCTCGTCCACAGTTTTTAACTCACGAAATGCTATTTAGCTCTATTTCGCGTATGAGTTTGCTGTCAGTATCGAATGCTCTACCAACATTGCCGCCGGAGGTTACTCTCCGGCGGTTTTCTCGTTGGTGGGTATAATTTCGCCTCGCCACCCCCTTCCTTATATATGCAAAGCGAAATCCACCTGCAGGGAAACCGTGGACGACCCCAACCCGCAAAGTCCACGATTTAGCCCTCTCTGCGCCCAATTCTCTCTCTGTCTCTCTGAAAACTGAAGACGACCCCCCTTGGTCGTCCACAGTTTTTTCACGCTCAAAATGGCGGGAAGCGGTCGGAGGGTTCGAGGTTGGTGTATGGAGGAGCATACGATACCGGGCATGATTTCAACCGGCATATGGGGCAGCATCCACCACGCGATTGCCATCCTCCTCCCCATCGTTGTATCCTATCTACGACCATGACGGAAATCAGAGATTACGAACCATACCTTGCATATTTCGACCGTAACGCGTTAAGTCGTTACCGGAGTCTCTCTCATCTGTATGCGCTTGATGAGGATGACATGGGTGGCACTCTCGAAATCCGTGATTCAGCGACCTTGCTGATCGAGGAGGATGCATGGTTTGAGATCCGCTTTGGATTTCGCCGCCTTGATGATGGGCGTATTTGCCTAGCGGTATTTCACAAAGACATCAAGGACTTGCCACCGAAGGATCGCCAACTATGGGAAGCGGACCGCATTCCAAATCCCTGTTTCCAGACTGATGATCCTTCGTTCTACCGTTGGGCACAGCGATACATGGAAGGCTCGTGGGAGATTGAAGACGGCCCAAAGACATTGGTGCATCGCTATGTTCTACTCATAAATGCGTTGACTCGCCAGATTCTTGGTGAGCCGTTATTCAGAGCCGCCAACAATACACTTATCAACTATCCGGTAGCCGAGAATACTGATGCTTACCACAAAGCACATTTAGAACTGTACCGGTTGGTTGGGGATGGCATGCGTAACAAATGCCTCATCGCGCTAGCACAACGGTGCGGCGTGGTGCTTACGGACTCATCAAAGACTTTAATAGTCTGAAGGAAATCCTGCCTGCCGAACTGGTTCAAACTGTGCATCAGCCATTAAAGCCCTGCATTGCGGCTCGAAATGACAATCATGGCATTCCTACTGACTTGTGCACTCCGTATCCGGCATTCCAGGCTGGCGGCGTCCCTGAAGTGGTGGAAATTATGTGAACCACTTCGAGCGCCTGAATTGTCCTTCGCCGTTACGCGGCGATCTCCTTCTTTCGTTCACTGACGTCGGCCATGTTGTTGATGGCCAA
>Ga0172369_10000779_pt1 | contig 47237 bp, 45 predicted proteins | sample LakKiv25m_FD_114539 | JGI IMG/M metagenome (GOLD analysis project Ga0172369, IMG submission 114539) | Freshwater microbial communities from Kabuno Bay, South-Kivu, Congo - kab_022012_11.25m | ecosystem: Environmental > Aquatic > Freshwater > Lake | place: Democratic Republic of the Congo...
AATAGTTTCCACAATAACGACTGCTAACTATCAACTAAAAAACCTTTTCACGTTCTAACATTTTCACGTTCTCACTTTCTCACTTTTTCGCGTTCTCACTTTTTCCCTTTTCCCTTTTCCCTTCTCCCTTCTTCTGTCTCCCGTCTGCGAAACCTAGTAAAAATAAAATAAAAACCATTTTAAAATCCTTTTCTTGTGGTTAATTTCAAATACCCTAATTTCGTCCAACTTGTTCTTTGCAATTCCCGTTGAGGTTCTTAAAAAATGATTTATGGCATCTAAATAAAAAATAAAAAAAAAGGTGTCAACGATGCCACATCACAATTAATAACATAGAATATAACAACTTACAGCGTCGCAACACAATGACAACCTGTCTTATACGATGACACAAACCCCAAAAGCCCCCCTATAGACAAAAATTCTGCAAAACTCCACGAAAACTTTGTGACCCTTTGCGTTTAAATTCTTCTGTCTTTCAGTCATTCTGTCTTTCGGTCATTCAGTACTTCTGACTTCTGGCTTCTTTTCTTCTCCCTTTTCCCTTTTCCCTTCTCCTTTCTCCCGTCTGCGAAACCTAGTAAAAATAAAATAAAAACCGTTTTAAAATCCTTTTCTTGTGGTTAATTTCAAATATCCTAATTTCGTCCAGCTTGTTCTTTGCAAACTAAGTGTTAATTATTTTTTAAGGATAACATTCAACGGATAACGGATAACAAAAATCGTAAAAACAAGCGGAAAAAGCGGAAAAAACATTTGAAAAAATCCCTAAATCTATCGAAATAATAAAGTTACAAATTGCATGATTTTCACCCCATTTTCCGGTAAGTGCAACTTTATGCACCAAAATCAGCGAAATCAGCGGTTCTAACTTTTCTATTTTCAATTTTCTACTTTCTAATTTTCTAATTTCTAAAGCCGGTTCAGACATTGGTTTTCGGTTCAAATTTAACGAAAGCTCCTGACTTCAGCTTTGGGCTTTCAGCAATTCATTTAGAATTTATACTTGGGATTCTTGACATCGAAATCCATGTCGTCAAAACCATTGTTAATTTTCAAATCCCAAAATTCGTAGTCCTCGAGAAGTTTTAAGTTCTTGTCATAAACAACAAACTTTAACGGTAAGTTCAATTTCAAGTCAAGATAAATAATGATTACATGACCATAATAATCATCGCTTTTAGGAAAAATAAATTTATAAGGAATAACCTCTTTGCCGTCAACTACGGTCTTTTCCAATTCCAAAATTTCGACCCCGTTTTTCCTGACTGCCATATCATAATTTTTCTTCAATATTTCTATAATGCTACCGAAGTCTGAGTCAAGTATCGAGTGCCTGCAACCTTCGAGTGCTTTTTTTCCTCTTGGGTCAATTGCAAGGTCAACGAATGAGAACAAACCACCGGGATGAACCTTTGATTTGTAATTATACTTTTTTCCTGCATAAAGAACTTCCAACCCCTTATCTTCTCCTTCTGTCCAATTCAGATAAAAACAGTCGGGTTTTTTAAACTTATAAATGATGTTTTTTCTGACCTTGTATTTCCCCTCCACCAGTTCTTTTTTGTAAAGTTTGCAGGAGTAATCATTAACTTTGCTGTATGATGAATCAAAAGAACTGATGAATAATTTGAAACCATCATCATTAGGGGTTCCCTGAAGTAAAAGATAAAAAAATATGTTAATCCAAAAAATCATTCATTAATCGTTAAATTACAATGATTCAAAATAATTAAACTTGACGAAATATGCTATAATATTTTTTTAAAGATGAAATTTTTGCTATATTGCTGAATGGTAATAAACAGTTATTTGAATTTTATTATTTAAAAGTTAAAAAGAGGTATATATGAAAAGATATGGAGTTAAAACAGGTGTTATCCTATTAGCTATTATTACGGTTTTATCATTCACCGCAAATAACTATGCACAGGATAGCGGAAAATTTAAATACATGGGAAGTAAAAAATGCAAAGCATGTCATTCAATGGCTAAATCGGGAGCACAGTTTAAGCAATGGGAAAGTTCAAAACATGCAAAGGCATACGAAACATTAGCAAGTGCCGAAGCAAAAAAAATTGCGGCTGAAAAAGGAATTGCAGACCCTCAAAAAGACGGAGCATGTTTGAAATGCCACGTTACTGCTTATGGCGTTGATGCGGCTATGTTAGATAAAGGATATGCAGTTGAAGAAGGTGTTAGTTGCGAATCTTGTCACGGTGCAGGCGAAGGTTACTGGAAAAAGAAAGATATGGAAGACATTGCAAAAGGTACAGTTGACGGAGCAACCTTAGGTTTGATTAAACCTTCTGAAGCAAATTGTATTAAATGTCACAATTCGGAATCTCCTACATTTAAGGATTTCAATTTCATAGAAATGTATAAACAAATTAATCACTCGATTCCCGATGATTATAAAAAGGAAAAAGGTTATAAATAAATTGAACTGAAGCGGGGTAAACAGCCCCGCTTTTTTTGTTTATATTTGTATGAACTAATGATTAAATAGTTATGAAAATCATTTTATTATTAATTATTACCTTTTTCTTTACTTCAGGGAATTATCTGTTGAGTCAATCGAATAGTGATTGTCTCGGTTGTCATGATGACCCGGATTTGACTATGGAAAAAGGCGGTAAAACAAAATCGTTATCTTTCAAAGTTGCATCCTTCAAAAAGAATGCGCACAAAAGTCTTAGATGTGTTCAATGCCACCAAAAGTACAATATTGAAGAAATACCTCATAGTACAAATTTAAAACCAGTCAGCTGTGCTAGTTGCCATAAAGATGTAGCATCGAAACATCTTTTTCATCCTCAAATGATGAAATATCAAACAACACAGCTTGCTATAAGTTCAGAAAGTTCGAAAGATTTAAATTGCGATAACTGCCATCGGCATCATGACCCTGAGTATTTAAGGTTTCCATCGAGCAAGTTCTATATAACGAAGTTGACAAATGCTTGCGGGGAATGTCATAAAAAGGAGAAAGCTGAACATTTCGTTTCGGAGCATTTCCATAAATCAACTGAAAACAATCGAAACACTCCCAATTGTATTTATTGTCATGTTAGACCTATTACAAAAGGTTATAAGCTATCTACATTAAAATTAAAAACTAATCAACAGGAACTCTGTCTCGATTGTCATCTAAACGAAAAAACAGCAAAAACAAAGTTTTCTAAAACCTTGATTGATTTTGACAAAAGCGTTCATGGCATGGCTTTAAAAAACGGAGTTGCTGAAGCGCCGACTTGTATTGATTGCCATGGTGTTCACAACCTTCAAAAGGCAGATAAACCAACATCTGTAATAAATAAATTCAATCTTTCGTCGCTTTGCGGTAAGTGTCATATAGCTTTGACAAATGAATATATCAGCAGCGTTCACGGGATAGCTCTAAAGAAAGGGAATAACAGTGTCCCGAGTTGCACTTATTGCCATGGAGAACATACAATCAGCAAAGTTGAGGGTTTGACTGACAGGGTTTTCCAAATGAATAAAATCAACAAGATGGTTGCCGAAAAAACTCAGATGGTTTTTTGTGTGCAATGCCATTCCGATGAGCATTTAGCAGAAAAATATAATATGCTTACAATATCGAAAGCTCACGAGTGGTTGCCGGGAGTAGCCCGTCATTACGAGACGGTGAGGTGTGTTGATTGTCATTCGTCGTATTTGCCTCCGAATCTTTCGCATAATATTTTGCCACCGGAAAAGACTATTAAAAAGTGCGAAGAGTGTCACTCCAAGAATTCCATTTTGATGACAAAATTATATAAACATGAAAGAAAAATGTCACAGGAGAAATTAGGATTTATTAATGGAGCCATTTTGAGTGATGCTTATGTTATTGGTACTACCAGAAATGTATTTCTCGAGAGTTTAAGCTTTATCATCTTAGCCGGAGTAATAATTATGGTTTTAATTCATGCATTATTGAGGTGGTATTTTTCGAAAGGGATGAAATAGCATGAAAAAACTTTATTTATATCCCCTATGGTTACGAATCTGGCACTTGTTTAATGCCCTGTTAATGATATTATTATTCGTCAGCGGTATTAGTTTGCATTATGCCGAAACATCAGTTATATCCCTTGGCTTTTCAACTTCAATGGCAATTCACAATGTTTGTGGAATTCTTCTCAGTTTGAATTACTTGTTTTTTGTTATCTATAATTTAATTAGCGGGAACTATAAACATTATCTTCCAAAGTTGAAAAACTTTTTTAAAGAAATTTTAATTCAGGGAAGATATTATTTAATTGATATTTTCGATAAGGACCCTCATCCCTTTCCAGCTCACGAAAAGAGAAAATTCAATCCTTTACAGAGGTTAGGGTATTTATCTATCATGTATTTTATGGTACCTGCCGTAATTTTGACAGGGTGGTTATTGATGTTTCCTGAGTTAACACCCGATAATTTATTCGGATTGGGTGGAGTTTGGCCCACAGCCATATTGCATATTGCTTCCGGTTTCATTATCAGCATCTTTACTGTTGTCCATATTTACCTTGGTACTACCGGACACACAATAAGAGATTTATATTTAGGTATCATAACAGGATGGCATCATGCCGAAGAAGGTTACGACATACCCGATGATGAAAAGATGAAGGTTTTGAAGAAGAGAATCGAAAAAGGACAACTCCTCCCTACAATCTTTTACAATCCAATATCACTGACGGGCGCTTTTATCAGTATTATTAGTTTCACAATAATTCTTTTCCTAATTATTTTGGAAGTATTTTCCGAAACAAGCAATCCATATCTGGGAATATTTACATTCATGGTGTTACCTGTTGTTCTGATTCTGGGTGTATTCCTCATATTCTTTGGTGCATTCAGAGAAAATAGGATACTACTCAGAAAATCCAAGAAAGAACGAAAATTGCCTGTTTTGGATTTGAATAATACAAAACATCAGGTTGCAACATTGGTTTTTACAATTTCGACATTATTGCTTATAGTATTTTCAGGATTCGGGAGTTTTAAAGCTTATGAATATTCAGAATCAGATGAATTCTGTGGTACTGTTTGTCATGAAGTTATGGAACCAGAATACACGACATATAAAAATTCACCGCATAGCAATGTCGGTTGTGTTCAATGTCATATCGGTGATGGCGCCGGTTGGTTTGTCAAATCTAAAATTTCAGGTACTTATCAGGTTTATGCAGTTTTGGCAAATATATTTCCAAGACCTATTCCTACACCCGTTGTAAACCTGCGACCTGCAGCAGAAACATGTGAGAGATGTCATTCGCCAAGGCATTTTTATGATGAAAAAAAGATAGTGAGGGATTATTATTTATCCGATGAACAAAACACTCATTTCAATCTCGAAATGCTTGTTAAAGTCGGAGGTGGTAATGCTGAAGTCGGTAATAATAGCGGTATTCACTGGCATATGAATTTAGCCAATGAAATATCGTATTTGGCAGCTGACAGTGAAAGACAGGAAATACCTTGGGTTAAATCGAGGTCTTTATTGACTGGCAAAGAAACAGTATATCAATTGCCAGGTTTTGATGTCGAAAAATCAATTAGTAAGGGAAATAAATTTAAAAAGATGGATTGCATTGACTGCCACAACAGACCATCGCATATTTATAATCCACCGGATAAAATTGTAAATCTGTTTTTGAGTTTAGGAAAAATTAATCCTAAAATTCCATATATTAAAGCCGTTGGTATTCAGGCACTTGAATCTATCAATTCAGACAAAAATGAAGCATTGACAGATATAAATAGATATGTATGGAATTATTATAATAAGAAAATCCCCGATTTAAGTAAAAATATAGAAAATGATATAAATGAAGCAGTAGTTCAACTATCGAATATTTATGCCAAAAATTACTTTCCAAAAATGAAAGTAAATTGGAAAAATCATCCGAATAATATCGGACATTTGTACAGCAAGGGTTGTTACCGTTGCCATGACGGCAAGCATGTAAGCCCTGAAGGCAACGTGCTGACAATGAATTGTGAAACATGCCATACGTTCAAATCCGAAATAATATCAAAAGATTCAGTAGAGAAAATTATCATTATGAATGATTTTTTACATCCGGGTGGAGATGATAAAAATATCAAGGAACAGAATTGCGTATTTTGTCATGGGGCTCCGAAATACAGAAAACAACTTTTTAATACAGCACGTAATAAAAAATAACACGAAGGTATTAATAAAATTTTTCAGCATTTTTTTCTTTTAATACAGTTATTAGTGGAGAATGGTGTAATCTTTGGTTTTATTGCTTTAATAATAGGAATGTCTATAATTATTACGATTATTTATTTGATGTTATTCTTATATAATTGATTATCAATTAATAATTAGCAAATTTCAAAACTTTGCATCTGCAACAATTTATATACATAATCAATAGTTTATCTTGTATATTTTATATTTTATCATTAATTTAGTATATAAATTATTTACATATTTAATTAAATTGTCAAATTTCATGAGGTGATATCATGACAAAAATTGAGAAACACAATATGAAGGTTCAGGCTTCTGAGTTAGCAAGGCTCACTTTTCTTCTTGCAAGGGCTTGCGAAGAAAAGGAAGAGTATTTCACCAAGTTATTTAATCTGACTAATGGTGAATTTCGATGTATGAGATTTTTGTCTGATAAGGATTATATGTCAGTTAAAACTCTGTCTGAGCAGATGAAACTTACCCCAGGTAGAATTACTCACATCATAACCGATTTGGAGAGGAAAAACTATGTTAGCCGTGAAATTGATTTAAATGACAGAAGAAACATCAAAGTTAGGCTTACAGAAAATGCTATACCTTTTATGAAAAATGTTACACAGAAACATGTAGACTTACACGAAAAAGTCTTAAAAAATATTTCTGAGGATATAAGAAGTTCTGTTCTTGTTGCAATGTCAGAACTCTTGAGTTCTCTTTCACAATGGTCGAAGAAAAAAGAGATATAAAATAAATTTACGAGGATAAAATGAAGAATTTTTTTATCATATCAACAATAATTATCTGTAGTTTTTTAATAGGTTGTGATGAAAACAACAATCAAATTAACAATCCAGACAAAAATGCAGTAAATTCATGTGAAGGCTGCCATACTAATTATCATGCATTGAAAGAACTTGCAGATCCTGATACATCTGCACCTGCAGGAGGTTGTAGTGGAGAAGGAGTTCATATAGAACCTTATGATAGAGTATATATGGGTGGTCAGGGTTATGAGGATTTCAAGAAAGAAGCTCATGGTAAGATGGCTTGTACAGCTTGTCATAATGGTGTGGATAAAACGAGTGATAAAAAATTAGCTCATTCAGGTAATTTTTTATAAAATATCCATCTAAATATGCAACTGAAAAATGTATAACCTGCCATGAAAATGAAGTTCAAAGAACGCACAATAGTATACATGAAATGGGTTGGGGTCAAAAAAGAAAGGTAACTATGAGATATGGTTTAGCTGGACCTCATGAATTTGATAAATTGCCTGAAGATGTAAAAAAAGGTTATAACGCAAATTGTGCAACATGCCATGGCTCATGTGGAGAATGTCATGTAAACAAACCATTGGCTGCTGGTGGCGGTTTAATGAATGGGCATAAATTCAGCAAGAAACCTGATATGGTCAAGGTTTGTGTCGCATGTCATTCAAGCCGTGGTGGTCATGCCTACCTGGGAGTTGCCGTAGGCACTAAACCTGATGTACATTTAACAAAACTTGGGTTTGACTGCATGTCTTGTCACACAAAAAATGAAGTTCATGGCGATGGAAAGACTTATGAACAAAGATATGAGATACCGGATATGCCAGAATGTGATGATTGCCATACTAACATCAAGAATTCAAATTCTTATCATTCAATGCATTCTGAGAATTTGAGTTGTTTTGTGTGTCATTCACAACCATATAATAATTGTGGAAGTTGCCATATACATGGAGAAGGTGCAAGAATTGCTTCTTATCAAGGTTTTAAAATTGGAGTAAATCCTTTGTCGGACTTAAAGGGAACAAGGTTGTCATTAGTAAGAAGGACATTGATGGCTCCTGATAGTTGGAAAGAATATGGAGTTTCAAAATTGAATAATTTTGATGCTTTTCCTGTATTTAATTATACTAGTCCGCATAATATATTAAGAAAGACAAAGCAATGCTCTCCTGATGTGGGAAAAGCATGCTATGATAATTGCCATATAATCAAAGAGGGTCAGAATTTTAGAAATAAAGAATTGTATCTTTTTGAATCGGATTTTCTTTATGATTGGGAGAAATCATCATCTAAGAAAGTTACTGTTGATGGAAAGCTCCCATCGAATTGGGGGTTATAAGTGTTCAGAAGAAAACAATTAAAAGAAGAAATATATAATTGAAAGTAATTTTTTTTAAAAACAATTCAAATAAAAAAGGAGGATTTTTATGTTTACGGATTTATTTAAACGTTTCACACAATTAGCATTATTAACGATATTTTTAGGTCTTTTTATTACTGCATGCAGTGAAGATGAATCACCTATAAATAACAATACAATTGATGAATCAAAGGTATTGGTAGAATATCTTGAAGCAAATGGTAATTATATAAACACTGCAGCACCTTCAGTAGTTAAGGCTTCTGATGTTTATACTTTGCTTTTAACTTCACCTGAAAAGCTTTATGTAATTGATATTCGCACAGCAGAAGATTTTGCTAAAGGACATATCACTGGTGCATTCAATGTTGCTTTAGCTAATTTACTTACACATATAAAAAGTCTGAATACAACGCAATATGATAAAATTGTAATTGCATGTTATACCGGTCAGACTGCATCATATGGTACGGCATTGATGAGAATGTTAGGTTACAATAATGTAGAAGCTTTGAAATTTGGTATGGCATCCTGGAATCCGGATTGCAAATCTAAATGGTCAACAGCTATTGGAAATTCAAGAGCAACTCAATTTGAAACTACTGCCAACTCAAAACCAGTAGCAGGCAAATTACCTGTTATTAGTACAGGTAAAAAATCAGGAGCTGAAATTTTGGAAGCAAGAGTCAATCAGTTATTGTTAGATGGCTATACGTTAGCAACAGTAAAAAATTCTGATGTTTTTGATAATCTTTCAAAATATTTTATTATTAACTATTGGCCTGAGAATCAATATTTAAATCCAGGACATATTCCCGGAGCTGTACAATATACACCTAAAAATGACTTGAAAAGTACAACTTTTCTTAATACTCTACCTACTGACAAAGAAGTTGTGGTATATTGCTATACAGGTATGACTAGTTCTCATGTTGCTGCATATCTGAGGTTGTTGGGTTATAATGCTAAATCATTGCTTTTCGGAGCTAATGGAATGATTTATGATTTGATGGTTACAAATAAATTAACAGTTTGGACAGATGATGAGTGTCATGAATATGAACTTGCCAAATAAAATAATTCGTTAAGTAAAAATAATGAGCTGTCCCAAGAAGGGCAGCTCACTTTTTTTATAAAACGGAATGTATTACTGTAGTAACTACACCCCAAACTTCAAAGTTCATCTCCACCGTTATTTCTATAGGTTCGAATTTGGGATTTTCCGGTGAAAGATATATTTTATTTTTTATATATTGCATTCGCTTTACGAGTAATTCAGAATCAATGACAGCAATAACGATACTCCCATCTTTAGGTATTAATGAGCGGTCAACAATCAAGATGTCACCGGAATAAATACCTGCATTTATCATCGAATCACCTGTTACTCTTACAAAGAAAGTTGCTGATTGATTTTTTATTAAATATTTATTAAGGTCCAGCTTGCCTTCCATATAATCATCAGCTGGCGATGGGAAACCAGCTGAAACAGATTCCAGAAAGATGGGTAGCTCAACCACTTCTCCATCAACTGGTTTAATTATTTCGATAACAGTCGTTTGTTTTTTCGGATTGATATGCAGTTTTTTCATAATGTCAATTTATTTTATATCATCATCAATTGAGAAATAATAATCACCAATTAGTGAATCGTTTCTCCAAATAAGATAATTATAACGATTATTACTTATTACTAAAGGTAAATCTGTAAAAATTAATTTATTAATTGCTAAGATAGATTTTGTTTCCACCTTTTCCATCCCAAGGACCTCATTGAATCCAGCTTTTTCAATATCTGCGATTTCCTTGACTTTTTGTTGGATATTTAACTCGGAAAGAAGAGTATCCTGATAATTTCTTTTTTTTATATAATTTAAAAGTTGATTCGGATAATATGTTTCAAAAGAGTAAGTTTCATTAATATCTGCTTCATGCAAGTATCTTTTTGTTATCAATATGTTCGCAAATTTCTTTAAATTGAAATAGTATCTGCTATTTATCCTGAATGCATCATAATAGTAATATTTTTCAGCTGTGTCTACATTAATAACATAATAAAACTTATTATCTTCAATACCTTGCAGGACAATTAATACATGATTTGGAAATATACTTTTATCTATATTTCTTATGATAAAATTTGTGTTATCACAAGAAATGAATAATATTGCAAAAGATATTATTAATAATTTGATTTGAATCATGGTACCTTTAAGAATTAAAAAAACCGGAAAGTCAAAACCTTCCGGTTTGTTCGAAATATTTATTGACCGATAATAAACGGTGGTGATGCTTTGCCACTTCCTAAAATAATTATTTTTGAATTCGGCGAATTCACCAATTCCCTTTGAACCTTGATAGATTCAAACTGAATCAGTTTATCGGATAATCCTGAATTAATAATCCTTTGAGCATCAGCAATACCTTGTGCTTCTACCCTCTTTCTTTCGGCTTCCTGTTTTTCCTTTTGTAGTATGTATTCCATTCTCTGAGCATCCTGAACTGCAGTTATTTTACGTTCGATACTCTCTTTAACCGATTTTGGAAGATTGATATTTCTTATTAATAATTTTTCCATTTCAATCCCCCTTGCTTTTAAATCTTTAACAATTCCAGCTGTAATTGCGGCTTCGAAAGGTTCACGAAGTGTCGAGAATAAATCAATTGCATTATAATAAACCGCATTTTCACGGATTTTTGTTCTTGCTGTGGGACGAATAATTTTATCTCGATAGTCTAATCCTAACTCCCTGAAAATATTTGGAGTTTTATTTGGCATAACCCTATATAGAATTGTTAAGTCAATTTCAACTTCCAAACCGTCTTTACTTAACACTCTGATTGCATCATCTCCAGCTTTATCTCCTTCTCCATAAGTTGCTGACATTGTATAATTTTGTGTTTGAACACTCATCTCTTTGACATCAACCAATGGATTGACAATGTTCAATCCTTCATGAAGTACTGTAGGTTTTACCTCTCCAAAAAGCACCTGAACACCTACATGCCCTGCATTTATTTGCACTACTGCAGCTGTAATAAATCCAATTAATATTAATAAGATACCACCTCCTGTTAGAAGTGATTTAAACCTTGATACAGGTGTGCCAGATTTTGCTCCTAAAATGCCTATTAGCAGCAATACAACACCTAAAATAATTAATCCCATTTTTTTCTCCTTAATAAAATAAACTAAAAATACTTGAACAATAAAAGATATTACATAAAAAATATTTTATGTAAGTAAATATAAAACGCAACATATTGATTAAAAATAAAGATTACTCTTTCACAGAATTATTATCTTCCGATTCAATGTCAGGATTTTCATTTTCAATTTCATCTATTTCGTCACTTTCTGAACTCTCTTCGGGAAGTAAATGTTCTTCAATCAAGTCATCACTGAATTCATTATTCCCAAAGTATTCCAAATCACCTTCTTTGGGAGGTTCGAAAGCTGTACCGCTATTAAGCGTATTTGTTTCACCTGCAAAAAAACCTTTTTCTCCTACTCTAAGAATTGGTTCGCCTAAGCCATCTACGATAAGGCAGTCTGAACAATACATATTATGGATATGCATCAGATTTGACCACATTGTAGTATAAAAAAAGTAATTGTCAATTCCAAAATAACCATAATGGATTGGTTCAGAATATCTTCCATGCGAAATCTGTTTAGGTTTGTCAATTCTCTTTTTTGTCCGAATAATCTGTAAATTTGATTGCTTAACAAGGTCATCAATACGTATAAATTTCTTTATGGCATCTGCTAATTCATCAAGAAATTTATTGAAGATAATTCTTTTTTCATTGACATAATGATAGTATTTGTCATTTGAAATGAAAATTTCCTCGATTTTCGATTTAATTCTGTCATATGTTAAATCATTAGAAAGATATTTAAATTCCTTCAGAACAGCATTAACATTAATTTTGATTGGATATTCACCAATGCTGTGTTTTCTCATAACAGAAATTTCGATTATATATTTTAGGTAATCGTCCTCATGTTCAAGTACAAGGAATATTGTTTCGAACAATTCGGATTCGAGCGGGTCAACTTTGGCTTTGAATTCAAACATAGCTTGTTCGAGGTCATCATCCATGCCTTTGTCATCAAGATAGAAATCATAATCATCAACTGCCAGTCTAATGACATTTTTAACATTTATTGACCTAAGACCCATATTTATCTGCTGAAGAATTGAAACAGCTGTGAAGGTTTCATGTTCCTGCTTGTCACTTAAAGCACCAAAAGATAAAACATCCTTAAGCTTTTCAAATAATTTTGACGGCTTAACTTTTTTAAATATGGTAATCTGAGAAGGGTCTATTTCGAGAATTCCATTAAAGTACATTTTTACTCCCTGCTATATTTGTTTATAACTGCTCAATTCCAAAAACCAATTATTATCATTACAATTTTTTTATATTCAATAACTTTATTAAACGAAGAATTGTCATTTTTAAAACGAAAAGAGAACAATTCAATTTTAAAAGTCATATAATTTACGAAAATTTATTAAATTTATCATTAAGAAAATTGAAGAACTTAAATAGTTGTATTAAATAATGAAAGCTGTAGTTCAAAAAGTAAAAATAGCTAAAGTTAAAGTAGATGACCAAATAGTTTCGGAAATAGGCAGAGGATTGCTTGTTTTAGTTGCCATTTCGAATACCGATAATATTGATATCATCAAATGGATGGCTAATAAAATTGTTAATTTACGAGTTTTTCCGGATAATGATGATAAAATGAACAAGTCTGTCCTCGAAATTAATGGTGAGATAATGATGATTTCCAATTTTACCGTTTACGGAGATTTGCGCAAGGGATTTCGACCAAATTTTATGAAGTCAGCACCTGCAAATATATCAAAACCATTATACTTACAGTTAATTAGTCTTTTGAGAAAAAATTACCCGCTAAGAATTGAAGATGGCGAATTTGGAGCTATGATGGATGTTGAGTTAGTCAATGACGGACCTGTAACAATAATCTTAGAAAAGGAAGCAGAGATTGACTAAATTAGGTATTATAACCGGCACTCAGGGAGTTAAAGGGAAATTATTTGTTAATACGACAGAAGCTATTAATTTGGATTTAAAAAAGGTTAAAGATATTTATATTGGATTTTCAGAGAAGTTTTCTAGTAAATTTGTAATTATTGAGATTGAAAAAACTTATAATGGTTACCTTATTGTTTTAGAAGGTGTCGAAACAAAGGAAAAAGCAGAAAAACTTAAAGAATATGCTGTCTTTATTTCCAATGACTTTAGTAATGAACACATAAGTTTAAAGGATAATGACGATATTTTTGGCTATGTGGTTTATGATGACAAATCCTTAAAAAAAATCGGTGTTGTTGAAGATGTTTTAATGATGCCTGCAAATGATATTCTTGTTGTTAAGAACAAAGGACAAGAACATCTAATACCATTTATCGAAGAATTTGTTTCATCAATCGAAAAAGAAAATAAGAAAATTTTTATCAGGACAGTACCGGGTCTAATTGATTAATTTCTAAAAATTATGAAAACAAAATTAAGAATTGATATTGTTACAGCATTTCCCGAAATGCTTCAGAACATTTTAAAATCCAGCATTCTCAGGATTGCCGAAGAGAAAAATAAAGTTTCATATCATCTGCATAATTTGCATGATTATGCCGATAATAAATTCAAACATATTGACGATACTCCTTATGGTGGTGGTGCAGGAATGATTATTAAATGTCAGCCGGTTTTTGCATGTATCGAAAAGCTATTGTCTGAAAGAACATACGATGAAGTAATTTATATGAGTGCAGATGGTGAAACTTTGAAGCAGTCAATTGCAAATGAATTGTCATTGAACAAAAATTTAATTATTCTTGCGGGACATTATAAGGGGATTGACCAAAGAATAAGAGATAAATTGATAACAAGAGAAATTTCGATTGGAGATTATGTTCTCTCAGGCGGTGAATTGCCGGCTTTGGTATTGGTAGATTCATTAGTAAGGTTAATACCCGGGGTTATTGGCGATGCTGAATCGGCACTGGATGATTCTTTTATGGATGGTTTGTTAGAGCCGCCTTATTTCACAAAACCAGCTGTTTTTCAGGGATTGGAAGTACCTCAAATTTTAAGAAGCGGTAATTTTAAGGAAATTAGGGAATGGAAACAACAAATGGCACTTGAAAAAACAAAATTAAGGCGACCGGATATGTTAATTGATTGAAACTGTATTGAAAACCAATTAACAATTATTCTTGATTATCATCTTTTTTTATAGCTTCTAAATTATCTAATTCAATTCTTCTGATTGGAACTTCTTTAGGAGCATTTATGCCAATACGGACTACACCTTTATCAACATTAACAACTGTGATAATTATTGAATCACCTATTTGTATTTCTTCTCCGGTTTTTCTTGAAATAACAAGCATTACGATAATATTAAAAAGTTAAACAACCAAAACACAATCTATAAAAAATATTATTATGAAAAATTTACAATTGATTAATATTATTAAATAATTTCTGTTAATTAAAAAAAATGAAATAACAAGAAAGCAGTTACGTTTTAGTAATGATATATTTAATAAATAATGCAATATTCAAATTTTTAAAGAAGTTCAAATATGAAGATTACTTTACCAAACGGTGATATAAGAGAATATGCCGAAGGTACTACAGGTATGGAGATTGCAATGTCAATTGCAGAAGGATTGGCACGTAATGCTCTTGGAATTTTTGTTAACGATGAAAAATACGATTTATCTACACCAATTAATAATGATGCAAGGATAAAAATTGTAACATTTGATGACGAAGAAGGCAAGGAAATTTACTGGCACTCTTCTGCTCATTTGATGGCTGAAGCAATTGAATCCATGTACCCGGGAGTGAAATTTGGAATTGGTCCTGCAATTGAAAATGGTTTTTATTATGATGTAGATTTACCTGAAGGCAAGAGCATTTCTCAGGAAGATTTGCCTAAGATTGAACAAAAAATGCTTGAACTTTCCAAAAATAATACTGATTATACTCGAATCGAAATAACTTGGGAAGATGCATTTTCACATTTTAAAAAAATTGGTGATGAATACAAACTCGAACTGCTCGATGGTTTAAAGGAAGAAAAAATCACTTTTTACAAGCAAGGGAATTTTACAGATTTATGCCGAGGCACTCATATTCCCGAAACGGGTAGAATAAAAAACGTAAAGTTATTAAGTATTGCAGGTGCGTATTGGCGAGGTGATTCATCGAGAAAAATGATGACCAGAATTTATGGTATTTCTTTCCCAAAGAAGAAAATGCTGGATGATTACCTGACTTTTTTGGAAGAGGCAAAGAAACGTGACCACAGAAAACTTGGTAAAGAGCTTGAATTGTTCTTGATTACACCTAATATCGGAGGTGGTCTACCTGTCTGGTTACCAAAAGGTGCAATTGTAAGAAGAAAATTGGAAGCTTTTATCAAAGAGGAATTGTTACGAAGAGGATATGTTGAAGTAATCACTCCACATATCGGTAACTTGAATTTATATAAAACCTCAGGACATTATCCTTATTATGCAGAATCCCAATTTGCCCCAATCACAGTTGAAGATGAGGAATATTTGTTAAAGCCAATGAATTGCCCTCATCATCACCAGATATATTCATCCAAACCTCGTTCATATCGAGACCTGCCAATTAGATTAGCTGAGTTTGGAACAGTGTACAGATATGAGCAATCGGGAGAATTAAGCGGCTTATCACGTGTAAGAGGATTTACACAAGATGATGCACATATTTATTGCATGCACGAACAACTTAAAGATGAACTAAAAAATGCCATCGAACTGACACAACTAGTATTCAAAACTTTCAATATGGATGTAAAAACCCGTTTATCCTTCAGGGATGACGACTCATCGAAATATGCAGGGGAATTGTCAATGTGGGAAATTGCGGAAAAGGAAATCAAAGAAGTTGCAGACGACATGGGTCTTGATTATCAAATCAGTTTGGGAGAAGCATCATTTTATGGTCCAAAAGTTGACTTTATCGTTACTGATGCTCTTGGAAGGAAATGGCAATTGGGAACAGTACAGGTAGATTATGTTATGCCGGAACGATTCAATCTTGAATATACAGGTGCAGATAATACTACTCACAGACCAGTAATAATTCACAGAGCTCCTTTTGGTTCATTTGAAAGATTTATTTCAATTTTAATCGAGCATTATGCAGGAAATTTCCCATTTTGGCTTGCACCTGTTCAGATAAGTATACTCCCTATTGGTCAGGAACAACATGAATTTGCACATGAGATTAATAAAAAACTTGACAAATTAGGTTTCAGGACTAGTCTCGATTTAAGAAGTGAGAAAGTAAATCGCAAAATTGCAGAATCGGAACAACAAAAAATTCCGTTTGCCCTGATTATTGGAAAAAAAGAAGTTGAAAATCAGACTTTATCAGTTAGAGAGCATGGAGTAGGTGACCTTGGAGGTAAAAATATTGGTGAATTGATTAATATGTTCAGTGGTTTGAATATTCCTTAATAAATATATGCTTTTAAGGTGTTATTTTTGATTGAGTGGTAGCATTTTTTTTTTAATAATTTATTGTTTATTTTAATATTATTATTATTTAAGCAGGTAAAAAAATGAATAAAGTTATTCTGTCAACATTAATTATACTTGTATTTTACTCTTCGAGTATAGAGGTTTTTTCACAAAAAGGAAAATCATATAAACAATATTATGCTGATGGTAACAAATGTTATTCCGAGGGCAAATATGAAGATGCAATCCAGCAGTATTCATCAGCCATTTCGATTTATTCCGACGAACCGTTGTTTTTTTATAATCGTGCTTTGGCTTACATGAAATTACAAAAGTATGATTTAGCAATGAAGGATTTTAATACTGTACTGGAAGATAATCCTAAGGATGCAAGTACAATTTACTCTATTGGTGTGCTTAAAAAGGAGACAGGGGATGCACAAGGTGCTTTGGCTAATTGGCAGAAGGCATTGGAATATGATAAAAAGATGGCAGATGCTTATTACAATATTGGAGTTTATTATGCAGACAAAGGAAATACGATGGATGCTTTGATACAATTCGATTTGGCTTTGCAATATGACACAAACCATGTTGAAGCATATTTGAACAGAGGTGGTATCAGAGGACGACTAGGTTCCTTTCAGGGATGCATCAGCGATTTTGACCAGGCGATAAGACTTCAACCAAAAAATGCGAAAGCATATTTGAACAGAGGCATCGCAAAAACTCAATCAAGGGATTATGAGTCGGCTTTGGAGGATTTTGACAAGTGTATTCAACTAGATTCGAGCATAGCCGCTGCTTACCGTAACAGAGGAAATCTAAAGCAGAGAAAACAACAGTACGAAGATGCAATTTTCGATTATAACAGGGCTTTGAGACTGAATCCGGATGATGTTGATGCATATTACAACAGAGCTTTGGCTAAGCAAAAAATGAAAGACAATCAGGGAGCATTGGATGATCTGAACAATGCTATTTCAATAGACCCGAAAAGAGCCGATGCTTACTACAACAGAGCAGTTGCAAAGCAAAATCTTGCCGATGACCACGGTGCTATAAATGACTTTTCAAAATATATTGAATTGAATCCTAAAGATGCTTATGCTTTTTATTTTAGAGGTTATTCAAGGAATAAAATCAAGAGCACAACGGGTGCAATACAGGATTTTTCAGAAGCAATAAATATTAATCCGAACTTAATTGAAGCTTACAGGGACAGAGGCAATGCTAAATTAATGAATAAAGCATTTACAGGAGCAATTGAAGATTTTAATTATGTTATTTCCAAGGATGAAAATTCTGTTGATGCTTATTTCGGCAGAGCAAACGCTAAAGTTGAAATAGATTCTTTGGAAGCAGCCATCAAAGATTACGATAAATGTATAGAGTTAAATCCTGACCATAAAGAAGCACTGTGTAACCGGGGAATTGCTAATTATACTTTGGGTAAAGAAGACGAAGCATGTAATGATTTTGCAAGAGCAATGTCCTTAGGACTGTCAAGAGCTATTGGATTATATTCAAAATATTGCAAAAAATGATGGAAATTAAAAAATACTTTCTTTTAGCTTTAACTACACCTTTTTTAAAAAGTTTATTTTACAGAAGTAAAGGAGCATTGAAGTTTTTCAACTATATTATCACTTTTTTATTCTTAATCTCCCCTAATCATGTTAATTCTCAGCAAAATCTTCTATCAGATACTTTGATTCAAATTGTTGATGAACAACCTGTTAATTCTACCTCAGATAAAAATTTATACACAATTCTAATATCTTTTGATGGATTGAGATATGATTTTTTTGGTCAATCATCACTGTTAAAGAATTTTAAATATATAGAAGACAATGGTGTTGTAGCAAAATCTTTAAAACCTGTTTTTCCAACAACGACTTTACCAAATCACTATACTATGTTAACAGGTATGGAACCTATTAATCATGGTATAATAGCCAATTCCTTCAAAGACCCATTTTACAATGAATATTTTTCATCAAATGCGAAAGGTTCAAGAAAGCTGACTAAATGGTATATGGCAGAAAGTATCTGGGAAACTGCTAAGAGACAAGCTGTGAAAACCGGAGCATGTTACTGGACTTCTGCAGATATCGAGGACAAGATAAAAAATCCTGACTTTTTTATTGACTTTGACGGCATGATACCTTATTTTGCCAGAATAGATTCTGGAATATCCTGGCTGGAAAATGAAATCTCAAACAGACCAAAGCTAATAGCATATTATTTTGAAGAAGTTGATGTTCAGGCACATTTTAAAGGTACAAAAACGCAGGAATTGACTAATTCATTAATGATAGTAGATTCAATAGTCGGTTATTTCATGGAAAAACTAAAAAAGATTAATGTTTTTGATAGGACAAATATTATTTTAGTTTCTGACCATGGAACGATGGATTTTGATAGTTCAAATGTTATTTATATTGACAGTATCTTGGCTGGTATAAGGTTTGAATTGCAAAATTATGGTGCATTTATGATGATAGATGCTAATGAAAATGTATTAAATGAAATATATGACTCATTGAAATTACATGCTGTTAACTATGATGTATATTTTAAAGACGAAATACCCGAATCATTAAATTTCTCAAAGCATCCTTACATCTCCCCTATTCTTGTTTTAGCTAAACCTGGGTGGATTTTGATAGACCGAAACTCTGATGAAAAATCAAAAAAAATCAAAGCCATTCATGGATATAATAATAATCTTCCCGATATGCACGGTATTTTTTATGCAATGGGACCGTCATTTAAGAAAAATTATAAAACTGAGACTATAAACAACATTGATATTTATCCGTTATTGTGCAGGATATTAGGGATAATGCCAAGGAATAATATTGACGGTAAGCTGGAGAGAATCAAATTCATTTTAAAGGAAACCAAATGAATAAGAAAAAAAATTTGGTTGTAATTTCTTCGCCAAGCGGTGGTGGTAAGTCAACAATAGCTAAATACCTGCTTGGTTTATATCCCAATTTGAAATTTTCAGTTTCAGCAACAACAAGGACAAAAAGACCTAATGAAAAAGAAGGGATTGATTACTATTTCTTAACAAAGGAAATTTTCAAGAAAAAAATTGAAAATGATGAGTTAGTAGAATATGAAGAAATATTCGGCAATTATTATGGAACATTAAAATCGGAAATTGAAAAATCAAAGCAATACGGTTATTCTCTTGTTTTTGATATAGACGTCAAGGGTGCATTATCAATCAGAAAATTCTTTCCTAATGATTCATTGCTTATATTCCTTTCTCCACCCAATATGGCGGCTCTCGAGGAGAGATTGAGGAAAAGAAGTACAGAAACTACAGAGCAAATCAATATAAGGTTATCCCGTGCAAAGATGGAATTAAGTCTCCGTGAAGAATTCGATTATGATTTGATAAATGATGATTTGAATTCGACTTTGAAAACAGTTGAAAAGATTGTTACGAAATTTGTAATTGTCTGATTAAAGAACTTAGAGCATAAAGCTGAAAGAATTTTCAATTATCGATAAAAGTGGCATCATAGCCAATTTTGGCATTTACCTGACTTGTCATAATGTCAGAATTCAATTCAAATAATTTCATGTTTTATAAGAAGTTACTGTTAATTGAATAAAAAATTGACATCGTTGTCATCAAATTTTGAAAAATCGCAGAAAGCTGAAAGAATTTTCAATTTTCAAATAAAATTCTTCGATGGTGACGTCGAAGCTACTTCAAAGAGCGAGCATTACAAATATAATATTGGTAGTGGGTAACGTAATGGATTTTATTTTAAAAGGATTTTTATTTAGTTTTTAGTAGTTAGCTGTTAGCTGTTTGCTATTAGATATTAGATTTTGAATGTTAGAAGTTAGATGTAATTTGAAAATACTTTAAACTTTTTGTTGAAAACAGAATTTAAATATAAAGACAACTGATTTACATGATACTTCGTTAAATCCTTATAATTTCTTATTTTTGCTTAATTATTCAGAATTTAATTGAGAAATATGATTCAATCAGTCAGAGGTACAAAAGATTTATTGCCCGATACAATCGGTTATTGGCATTTTATTGAAAAAGTTTTTTACGAGGTTTCAGTAAAGTATGGCTACGAAGAATTGAGAACACCGATTTTTGAAAAAACTGAAGTATTTTCGAGAAGTATCGGAGAGCAAACTGATATTGTAAATAAGGAGATGTACACTTTCAGTGATAAAAGCGGAGATTCTCTGACTTTAAGACCTGAAGGAACCGCCGCTTTGGTTAGAGCTGTTATTCAAAACTCATTGTTACAGGCATCTCCCCTGTTGCGCCTTTGGTATCTTGGACCTTTTTTCAGACACGAGAGACCGCAAAAAGGCAGAATGAGACAATTTCATCAATATGGTGCCGAATGCATTGGCTCGGAAAGTCCCGAAAGTGATGCAGAAATAATTCTTCTTGCAAATGACATAATCCGTTCATCCGGAATAGAAGATTATACCCTTATTTTAAACAGCTTGGGTACCGAAGAAACACGAAGAAAATACAAGCAGGCATTAATGGATTATCTGGTTGAATACAAAGACAGACTCTCGGAAGACAGCAGGAACAGATTAGATAATAATCCACTCAGGATGCTTGATTCAAAAGCACAGAATGACATTGAGCTTCTTGCCGATGCACCGGTTATTCTCGATTATCTCGATTCACAAAGCTTTGACCATTTTGAAAAAGTAAAAGAACTTATAGGCAATTCAGAGTTAAATATTGTAATTCAACCACAGCTTGTTCGTGGATTGGATTATTATTGTCATACGGTCTTTGAATTTCAGAGTTCTGCATTGGGTGCACAGGATTCTTTCGGTGGCGGAGGAAGATATGACGGTCTTTTTTCACAATTGGAATACAAGCAAAAAGTACCTGCGATAGGATTTGCTTTAGGTGTAGAAAGAATGCTTTTAATATTGGAGCAAACCGGAAGATTGCCGAAAATTGAGTCAACACCAAATGTTTATATTATCTTAACTGATTCAGCATTGGCAGGTCAACTTTTAGAGATAGCTCAAGCAATACGCAACAAAGGTTATATTGTTACGTATGATTTGCAAAGACGTTCGGTGAAAGCACAGTTGAGAGAAGCAAATAAGTTAAACAGCAAGTTTACGATAATTCTTGGAGAAAATGAACTTAAGAATGGCAAGGTAGTAGTTAAGAACATGGTGACAGGAGAGCAGATGGAAATTTTGTTGGAGAAGATTACTAATTTTAACTTTAGTTAAACAGATGTTTAAGCGAAAAATATCGGATATTTTCTATCAGTATTCGCTATCTAAATGGCAGATAAAAATAGTTTTTGTACTATGCGGTTTTGCTATTTTGGTTGCTGTGGTTTGGTACACTCAAAGTTTGCTCAACGAACTGACAATAAGGGAACAGCAGACAATCAAGCTATATGCGGATATTTACAGAAGGTCACTTGAACCAAATGCAGACCTCGAGGAAATCGCATTTTTGTTTGACAAAATATCTCCAACTATTTCATTTCCTATCATTATAACGGACCAAAATGACATTCCCAACAAGCCATTCAATGTTAATACAAAAAATGTTTTTATTGATACATCCCTGAGTGACGAAAAGCAGGAGAAAGAACTTTTTAATCTGGTTAGGGAGATGGGCAAGGAATATCCTCCTATAATCGTTCAGGAAAGTTCAGGAAAAATTCTGCAAAAGTTTTATTACAGCAATTCATCGTTAATCAGCAGATTGAAGTATTTCCCCATGGTTGAAATAATCATCATCTCGGTATTTATTTTAATCGGCTATATTGCGTTCAGCAATATTCGAAGAAATGAGGAATCAAAGGTTTGGATAGGCATGTCGAAGGAAGCGGCACATCAGCTTGGGACGCCGCTATCGTCGCTTTTGGCATGGTTGGAAATACTAAGACTCAACAAGACCGACCCGGTTATGGTAAGCGAAACAGTTGAGGAAATGGAAAATGACATAAACAGGTTAAACACGATTGCTACCAGATTTTCAAAAATCGGTTCTCAACCCGAAAAGCAAGTTGAAAATATTTATGTAATAATAGAAACCGTATGTCAATATTTTGAAAAGCGTCTCCCTCATTTAGGCAGAAAGGTGAAAATATCGAGAAATCTGGACAGACATATTTTTGCTGAAATCAACGTTGATTTATTCCAATGGGTAATCGAGAATCTGTTGAAAAATGCTGCCGAAGCAATAGAAAACAAGCACGGAACTGTCGTGATAAACATGAAAGAAGATGAGGAAAAGTTCATTACTATTAACGTAAGCGATACAGGAAAAGGCATGACTAAAAAGCAACGCAGACAGGTGTTCTTTCCGGGATACACGACAAAAAAACGTGGCTGGGGCTTAGGTTTGAGCTTGTGCAAAAGAATAATCGAGGAATATCACAGCGGGCAAATTTATGTGAAGGATAGTATTCCCGGAAAAGGTACAACGTTCTCGATAGAACTGCCGAAGTCGCAAAAACAAGTTTAACATTGACTTATGTCTAATGTTTGAATAATTCTTTAAAACGATAAAGATTTTTTTTGTGGGTGAAAAACCAAAAATGAAAAAGATATTCTGGATATTAACAATTTTATTAGTTTCGAATGCTAACTTGTTAGTAGCAAGTGATTGGCGATTAGTTGTAGAATTTGACAAAACTCCAACTTATAAAAAGAGTGCTGTGAAATCCATAAATTGTTATGACAGTAGTAATTGCTATGCGGTTATTCAACATTTAAATTTATAGTGTTTATGGTGAATGTCTCTTAACCATACCCAATACCCTAAACCCTAAACCCAAAATTGATATTTCGCATTTACCCACAGGAATATATTTTCTTCGTATTGGTGATGAAGTTGAAAAATTTGTTGTTTTGAGGTAAGTATGTTGCAAATAGAAAATATCGAGGATTTGTCGAGGGAGCAACTTATTGAGTTGCTGAATATATATGCTAAAAACTGGTTGGCTCATGACGGTTGCTGGTTCTTGTCAATTGAGGAGGTTGAAGGCATTGAAAAAGCTATGAATTACGATAGGGAAGCATGGCGAAAATTTACAATTGTAGAAGCAAAACGGCTGATTGATTTTCTTGAGCTGGGCGAAAACTCTGGAATTGAAGGTTTGGCAAGAGCATTGAAATTCAGATTGTATTCGACTTTAAATGAGGATAGGGTTGAAATTGTAGATGACAAGACTGTCAGGTACTATGTCAAAACCTGCAGAGTGCAAGCAACACGCAGGAAAAAAGGATTGCAGGATTTCCCATGCAAATCTGTCGGTATAGTGGAATATTCGTATTTTGCAAAAACAATTGACAACAGGTTTGAAACAAAATGTCTGTCATGTCCTCCCGATATCGAAAATAATGATTATTATTGTATTTGGGAGTTTAAGTTAATTTAATAAATTCTTTTGTCAATGAATAAATTATTAGTTGCGATTTTAATAATATTAATTTATTCCAACTGCTTGTACTGTGGATGGGAAGTTAAAGATATTGGGCTAAGCACATTTACCGAACTAACAGATATAACATTTTCAGATGCAAATAACGGATGGATTGTTGGCTCAAGCGGTTTGGTTTTACATACCATAAATGGCGGAGAAACATGGAACAAACAATTTTCAAATACTAATGACTTTTTTACGAGAGTATTTTTTTTGGATAGCTTAAGGGGATGGATTTGTGGCAACAATTCGATATTGAAAACAGTTGACGGTGGACAGAACTGGTATCAGTGCAACGTTGACATTGGATATGGTTTTAAGAGTATTTATATTTTGGATGATTCAACCTGCTGGGCTGTAGGTGAAGGCGGTTGGGTTTATCACACTGAAAATGGATACGATTGGACTCAACAAAGCGGTTCGATTAATCTTGATTTTCACGATTTGGATTTTGCTACAAAAGATAGAGGAATAATAATCGGAAGCATGGGAGATTTACATTATATCATTGATGGAAAATTAAGTGGTATGTGGTCTATGCTTTATTCATCAGATTGTTATCAAAATATTTTTTTTGTAGATTCACTTGTAGGTTGGATTGGAGGATATAATAAGTACACTAACCACAATTCACCTGATAGGTGTTTATTACTCAGAACTGAAGATGCAGGGGAATATTGGGATTACATAGCATATGCACCGGCATCAAGTTTCAGAAATTTATACTTCCTTAGCAGAGATGAAGGATGGATTGTAACAACCGATGGCTCAATTTATCATACAAATGATGGTGGACATATATTAACGAGGCAATACAACAATAAAGATGTTTATTGGAACAGTGTATATTTTCACGATAATAGCAAAGGGTGGGCAGTTGGTTCATTGGGCACTTTAGCTTTATATAATCCAATAATTGGTATAAATAAACAAGTTCCTGAAGAATCATATATAAATATTTTTCCAAATCCTGTTACAGATTTACTTTCAATTGGTTTTAATTTCGGAAAAAGCAAATATGTTGAAATAATTATTTATAATTCCATGGGAAGCAAAGTCTATGAGATTTATAACAGGAATTTGGAGATTGGAGAACATTTAATCTCGAAGGACATATCATTTTTAACAAGTGGAATTTATTTCCTGAAAATTATACAAAATGGAGAAAGTACTTTTCTTAAGTTTATTAAGATATGAATAAAAAAAGTTAATTTTGAAAATATTAAATTGGATTTATTATAAAGAAAGAAGAATTTATGACGAAAAGAATAATTATAGCTATCACTGCTTTGTTAGTGGTTATCGCTGCCAATCAATTGATAGCACAGGAAAAAGGATTTACAAATAAGAAAATCGGAAATATCATTTATGTTGATGTTCCTGATTATATGACGAAAACTTTCGGATTGAACGACGTTGCAAAAGTGCAGTATGCAAATGCCGAGAAAGAAGCTTATACAATAATCATCGAAGAAGACAAGGAGGACATCAAATCTGCCGGAGGGGGTTTTGCTAATCCGCAAGAATATTTTCAATTTTTTATGGGTAGTTTTGGAATTGACAGTATTAAAATAATCTCTGAAGAACCTGCAAAATCAGGTAAATTCCAGGCATATCAGGGACAGGTTGACGGCAGGGTTCAGGAGATGAATCTTTTTTACCTGATTACAATAATAGAATCCCCGACGCATTTTTATAATGTTATTTCGTGGACATTGTTTGAAAATAAAGATAAATTAATAAATGATTTCAAAAAAATTGCATCATCATTGAAGGAATAAAATGAATCGTTTCAAATCGAAAATTTCAACAAAAAGTGTTGATTACAAAAGAAACTATGAGCATAATTTAGCAGTTGTTAATGAACTCAAGCAAAGGTATGAAAAATTAAAACTTGGAGGTCCTGAAAAAGCAAGAGACAAGCATCTATCAAGAGGAAAATTACTTGTAAGGGACAGAATCAAAATGGTCTGCGACAAGGATACTCCTTTTCTTGAGGTAATGCCTTTTGCGGCTTATGATATGTACAATAATGATGCTCCGTGTGCAGGAATTGTATGTGGTGTTGGAGTAATCAAAGGCAGGGAGTGTATGATTGTTGCAAACGATGCTACAGTCAAAGGAGGAACATATTACCCTATAACCGTCAAAAAGCACGTCAGGGCTCAGGAAATTGCTATGCAGAACCGGTTACCCTGTATCTATCTTGTTGATTCGGGGGGTGTTTTTCTTCCTTTGCAGGATGGAGTTTTTCCTGATAAGGACCATTTCGGGAATATCTTTTACAATCAGGCAAAGCTTTCTGCCGCAGGCATCCCTCAGATTGCCGTTGTTATGGGTTCTTGTACTGCAGGTGGTGCTTATGTACCCGCAATGAGCGATGAAACAGTAATGGTCAGAAATCAGGCAACAATTTTCATTGGCGGACCACCACTTTGCAAAGCGGCAACAGGTGAAATAGTAACTGATGAAGAGCTTGGTGGTGCAGATGTTCACAACAGAATTTCAGGTGTTAGCGACCATATAGCTCAAAATGATGAACACGCTTTGGAAATTACACGAAATATTGTTGAAAATTTTGGTTATCAGGATAAATTTGAAATAGGCAGGGTTGCTCCCGAAGAACCTCATTATGACCCTCATGAATTATACGGAGTACTACCGAATAATGTGAGAATTCCTTTCGATAGCCGTGAAGTTATCGCAAGGATGGTTGATGGTAGTCGTTTTCAGGAATTCAAGGAAACATACGGAACAACATTGATAACAGGTTTCGCAAGGATAATGGGTTATCCAGTTGGTATTTTAGCAAACAATGGTGTAATATTTTCTGAATCAAGTGTGAAAGGTGCTCATTTTATCGAGCTATGTACTTCCCGTAAAATTCCATTAATATTTTTGCAGAATATCACAGGTTTTATAATTGGTAAGCAATATGAGCATGGAGGAATAGCAAGAAATGGCGCTAAACTTGTTCACGCAGTTGCAAATGCTCAAGTTCCAAAATTCACAGTTATTATTGGTGCATCAAACGGTGCAGGGAATTATGCAATGTGCGGAAGAGGATACTATCCTAACCTTATGTGGATGTGGCCCAATGGCAGAATTTCTGTAATGGGTGGCGAACAGGCGGCTGATGTACTTGCAACTGTTAAAATCAAACAGCTTGAAGCAAGCGGTAAAACATTAACAAAGGAAGAAATTGATGCAATAAGGAAGCCAATTCTTGAAAAGTATGAGTTTGAAGGTAGCCCATATTATGCAAGTGCGAGGTTATGGGACGACGGAATCATTGACCCGGTTGATACAAGGAATGCACTAGCTTTAGGAATATCCATGGCTTTGAATGCACCTATACCTGACCAAAAGTACGGTGTTTTCAGGATGTAGGTAAATAGATGTTAGAAGTTAGATTTTAGAAATTAGAATTTTTTTTGCCACGACATGGATGTCGTGGCTACCTAAGAATGGAGAACATTAAAAAATTTTCAAACAATTAAGTTATATAAGCAGTTAATTATATTAACTTATAAAACTTATTAAACTTATCAACTTATTAAACTTAATTGACTCCTTTCTCGTTCCGAATTATTACTTAAAAATTGACATCATCGAAATCATCGAGAAGCTTTAAGCCACGCATGGCTTTCCTGTCTTCAGGGTCAATCTCTAAGGCTTTTTTATAAACTCTTCTTGCTTCGAGTTTTTTATCCAGATTCAAATAGGCATCACCCAACAATGTCAATGTTGCTGGGCTTTCTTCATTGTTATGCAATACTGTTTTAAAATTCTCTATGGCTTCTTCGTAATAACCCAACCTTAAATTTGTATTACCTAAATGAAAGTAAGCTATTGTAAAATTTGGATTTTTTTCTGTAACAATTTTGTAATGTTTTTTTGCATCTCTTAAATGTCCGTAATGGTAGTTAAGAATGCCAAGCCAATAGTTCGCCATTAGAAAATCAGAGTCAATATGCAGAACAATTTTCATTTCGTTGATTGCTTTCCTTATCCTGACCTGACGGTAGTAAGCCAGCCCCAATTCGTAATGCGCCGTTGGAAAATTTGGAAGTAACTCAGTTGCTTTTTCCAAATATTCAACTGCTTCCTTAAGCATGCCAATTCGATAATACACATTGCCGCAATGTTTATAGACAATACCTAAATCAGGTTCTTTATCCAAAGCTTTTTTATAATGTTCGATGGCTTCTAAATATTCACCATTTGTTTCTGCCTGATAAGCAGCTAATACATCGGGATTATCCGAATCAAACTTTTGGGATTGGCTTCCTCTCATCTCTACTCCATTTATATTAATTTATTAAAAATCTTAATTGTTTTTGCTGAATTATGTATCACTTCAGTACAATAGTGCTCAAGTACTATAGTACTAAAGTACTGTTAATCGGTAACAATTTTTTAAATCTTCACAGGAACAGGATTTTCACCTGAATAATCGTAAAATCCTTTTCCCGATTTCCTGCCCAAATATCCAGCTGCTACCATCTTCTTCAACAAAGGGCAAGGTCTGAATCTTGGGTCACCGATATCTTCATGCAGAACATTCATTATTGCAAGTGTAACATCCAGTCCGATTAAATCCGCAAGAAATAAAGGTCCCATCGGATGTGCAAGCCCAAGCTTAGCAACATTGTCAATTGCATCTATTGCTCCGACACCTTCCATAACGGCAAAACAAGCTTCGTTAATCAATGGCATTAAAATCCTGTTGGCAATAAATCCGGGATAGTCATTGGCAACGACTGGAATTTTCCCGAGTTTTTCCGATAATTCTTTTACAACGGCATAAGTTTCATCGCTAGTAACTAAGCCGCGAATAACCTCGACAAGTTTCATCATGGGTACTGGATTCATAAAGTGCATACCAATGATTTTATCGGGACGGCTTGTCTTGGCAGCAATTTCGGTAATGGAAATTGTTGATGTATTACTTGCTATAATAGCTTCAGGTCTTACAATTTTATCAAGCTTAGCAAAAATCTCAAACTTCAATTCCTTGCTTTCGATAACTGCTTCTACAACAAAATCGGCATCTTTTCCATCTTCAAAATTTGATGTACCACTAATTCTTTTCATTATCTCATCTGCCTGTTCTTTTGTAAGTTTTTCTTTAGCAACCTGTCTGCCGAGATTTTTTTCAATAGTAGTAATACCCTTTTTTAAGGCATTTTCAAAAGCATCACACAGAATAACATTATAACCGCATTGTGCGAAAACATGAGCAATTCCGTTACCCATAGTACCTGCACCGATAACTAATACTTTCTTGATTTCCATTTTTTACCTCTCAATTTTTAAAATAAATATTTTGTTTTGATATGATTTAATATTTAATCTAATAAAAAGTTTGCAAAAAAAGAAATCTAAGTTATTTTAGCAGTGAAATAATTAAGTTTTTGTAACAAATTAATAGTAAAATGGATAATATTTCATTCAGGTCTTTAGTAGTAGAAGAAACTGAAACTGGTGTTTTTACAAGGCAAATCAAGAATAAAAGGATCAATGAATTGCCTGAAGGCGATGTATTAATCAAGGTTGCTTACTCTGCTCTAAATTATAAAGATGCGCTTTCTGCTTCAGGACATAAAGGCATAACAAGAAAATTTCCCCATACGCCCGGAGTTGATGCATCAGGAGTAGTTGTTGAGTCCAAAGATTCGAGGTTTCAAATCGGAGAAGAAGTCCTTGTTACAGGTTATGATTTAGGCATGAATACTTCGGGTGGATTTCAGGAATATATCAGAGTACCATCTGACTGGATAGTTAAACTGTCTTCAAATATGACTTTGAGAGAATCAATGATTTATGGAACTGCAGGATTTACGGCAGGAATTTGCATAAATGAATTACAAAAACATGATATTTTCCCAGATAGCGGAAAAGTTCTTGTTACTGGAGCTACGGGTGGGGTTGGCAGTCTTGCAGTAGGTATGCTTTCCAAAGCCGGTTATGAAGTAATTGGCTCAACGGGAAAAAAGGAGAAAACTGATTTTCTGAAGAAAATTGGTGCTTCTGAGGTTATTTTAAGAGAGGAATTACTTGATAATTCAAACCGCCCTTTGCTAAGCGGAAGATGGGCTGGAGCAATTGATACAGTGGGAGGCAGAACACTTTCAAACGTTATTAAATCAACTAAGCCTCGCGGTTCGGTGTGCGTTTTGGGACTTGTGGAATCAGATAAACTGGAAACCACTGTATATCCATTCTTATTGCGTGGAATAAATTTATTGGGTATTGACTCAGCAGAGAGACCAATGGAATACAGATTAAATATTTGGAAAAGAATTTCTGATGAGTGGAAATTGGATAATCCTGATTTTTTAGTTAAAGAAGTTACTCTTGAGGCACTCAAAACAGAAATAGAAATAATATTAAAAGGCGGGCAAACCGGAAAAGTGCTTGTTCGCTTATAGTTAATAAGTTTATCTAGTTTTATGAGTTTTATGAATTTTATGAGTTTAATAAGTTGATAGATGTTGGATGGATGAATTAAGATATATTTTTTTGACTATGCATTTAACATTGAGCAACACAAATTTGTTGATATTTACGTTATAATTATTTTAATTTTATTTATGAACGAAATGTTTGGTTATTATACATGAAGAAAAAATTTTTTATTATTATTATATTTTCTTTCGGTATTTTCATAACATCTACAAAAATACAGGCACAGTGGGCAGTCATGCACACAGTAGCCGACAGCTTAATTCAAAAAGGGTCTTATTATATTTATAACATAGAATTTGATTCGGCTTCGGCATGTTTTAAACAGGTGATTGATATGTATCCTGAGCATCCTGCAGGTTATTTTTTAGATGCAATGGTAGAGTGGTGGAAAATCAGATTATTCCGTGAAACTGAAAAGTACGATAAGGTTTTTTTAAAAAAAATTGATAAGGTTATTGACTTGTGTGAAAAGCGATTGGATTCCAATATAGTGGATATAACAGCTTTATTTTTTCAGGGTGGTGCTTATGGGTACAGAGGAAGATTCCATGCCATAAGACAGAATTATCTGAATGTTGCAAATGATGGCAGAAAAGGTTATGAGATACTGACTGAATGCTGGAAACTTGCTCCAGGCAATCATGATATACAATTAGGGACAGGACTTTATAACTATTTTGTAGTTGCATTCCCCGAAGATTATCCTGCATTGAAGCCATTGACCGCATTTTTTCCGAAAGGAGACAAGAGAATCGGTATTCTTCAGCTACGCTCAGCGGCAAAGTATGCAAGGTATGCTTCCGTAGAAGCTAAGGAAGTGTTGTTGCAAATATATTATCAGTTTGAAGAAAACTACCCTGACGCACTTTTAATGGCAGAAGAGCTTGCTTTTGCTTATCCGAGAAATCCATTTTTCCAAAGATATTTAGCACGCGCTTACACAACAAACGGATGGGAATATCAGGAAAAATCAGAAGAGCTTTGGAGAGAAATTCTTAAAAAGTGCATTAAGCGGGAAATCGGTTATGACCGACTGACATCAAGAGAAGCATTGTATTATGTTGGTTTAGCATTGATGAGAAGACAGGATTATGAAAATGCCTTGAAATATTTATATAAATGCGATGAAGCATGCCGCTCTGTTGATAAGGATGGACCTTCGGGATTCATGGTAAAAGCAAATCTTTATATCGGAAGAATACTGGATTTACAGGGAAAGAGAAAATATGCAATTAAACAATATGAAAAACTATTGAAATGGAAGGATTATGACGGTTCTCAGGAGTCAGCCAGGAAATACATACAAAAACCTTATGGAAATTAATTTTCAATTTTCAAGTTACAGCCGGTTATCCGTTATCTGTTATCTGTTATCTGTAAAGAGAAATTTTCAATTTTCAATTTCCAATTTTCGATTATTTCAGGAACGATTATTAATTTTATTCTTACTATTTACAGTTTTCTGTTTGTTCTCAGCAAATAACTTGTTTAGTTTATCGAAAGATGAAACCGGAAGTTCTGCAAAGATTAAACTGGGTATTGATGTCCTGATTGAATCTGATTTTGAAATTTTAAAAGATAAGAAAATTTTATTGCTGACAAATAACACTGGCAGAACTTCAAATGGAGAACTGTCTGTTAATGCTTTCCTGAATACGTCAAGATGCAAAATAATCGGGTTACTTACTCCTGAACATGGTTTTTTTACTACTGTTCCTGCAGGTGAGCATGTAAGTAATGATAAAATTTTTGGATTACCAACTTATTCATTATATGGCAGCAGTAGAAAACCGAGCCAGTCTGTCCTGAAGGAATGTACTGCAGTTGTGATAGATATTCAGGATATCGGAATACGTTCCTATACCTATATCAGCACAATCTTTAAGACGATGCAGGCATGTTTACAAAATAATCTTCCTGTATTTGTATTGGACAGACCAAATCCCTTGGGAGGTGAAATAGTTGACGGCAATATTGTCGAAAAAGGCAGAGAATCCTTCGTGGGTATTGCTCCTATATCTTATATTCATGGCTGCACCATAGGTGAACTTGCAGAGATGTTTAACAATGAAGGGTGGTTGTCTGGAAAAAATTCAGCGGCAAAAACCAAATGCAATTTGACTGTTATTAAAATGGAGAATTGGCATCGCTCAATGGAATTTGAAGAAACCGGATTGAACTGGTATCCGACATCACCTCATATTCCTACTGTTAATTCGATAAGAGGTGCGGCTCTTTTAGGAGCATTTGGTGAGCTTGGTATCATCAGTATTGGAATTGGGACGACTCTCCCCTTTCAATATATTGGTTCTCCGGAATTTAATACGGAATCAGTGATTAAGGAAATCAATAAAATTATCTTTGCAGGAATCCAGTTCAATCCAATCGAATACCAGCCATTTTATGGTATGTACTCAGGGAAGCAGTGCAATGGCTTATTTTTAACTTTTTTTAAAGATAAAAATTTCAGACCATATACAAGTGGTATAATTATCTTTTCAATTTTAGCAAATATTTATCCGAATTTGTTCAGCAAAGATAAGCTGAAGGATAATTCAGTTGAAATGTTTAATAAGGTTACAGGTACTGAAGAAATATTGAAAGCATTGATTAATAAAAAGAGCAATGATGAATTAAGAAAACTAACGAATAAGGGTTACGAAGAATACAAAAAAATACGGCAGAAATACTTACTATATTGAGTTATCAATTGTTCGTTATGTCTCTCCATTGCTGAATTTTCCATTGTGCATCTTTAGAAGATCTGACTAAAGTAAAATTAGCTTTTCCCTGCAACTTAAATTTATCATCAGGATTGAACATAACGTCAAGTGCAAAACTTCTGGTGATTATCATTCTCAAACTGTCTTCGATTTTCAGACTTATTTCATTCCAAACAAGTTCGAGACGCTGTGTTGCATTGAACAAACGATAAGTTGTTATCATATCAATCGAACGTCCCCATGATTCATCCACCACAGGGTCTCTGTCGTAATTTGTATAAGTGAAAGTGAAATCATCTGATAAGAGATTACCGTAAACAACAGTATCTTTCATTTTGTAAGCATAACTAAAATTGGTGAATAGACCGTCAACAGTTCTTTGGTCTCCCAGAACTCCACCACCTTCGCCATAATCAGCTAACTTGGGTGCAAAAGGATTTGTGCAGGACAAAGCCAAAGTTAGTATTATTAATATATATCTGGTTTTTATCATTCAAGAACTCAATTTTTTTAATTAAATTTTGCCTGTCAAATTTAAAAATATAAGTTACTGCTTTTTTTTTAATCCGAACAATTTAATAATTTTATTTGCATATCCATCGAATGACATTTTCGTCATCATAACAAAACGTTACGGATTCTGATTGAATATACCTATTTCAGAAAATCTATCTTTGTATAACTATCTCTTTTGTGATAATTCTGTTTTCGAGCATTACCCTTAAAAAATATTTACCAAGATTCAAATTTGAGGTATTTATTTTCACAATATTTTCTCCAACATCAATGTTTGCGGAAGAACTTTTCAAATCCCTACCTGAAACATCAAATAAACTCAAACGTGCTATACCTGCAACTTTTGAAATTACAGTTAAATTGAATCCATCATTACAAGGATTAGGTACTGGTTCGCTAACAGCAAAAGCTAAATTCCCATGTTCTTCTACAGAAATTGGTTCAATGGCTTGACCGATTACTTCAACAATAGCATCTTCTGACTCGCTTTTTATTCTTAAGAGAGCTCTGTGCAATCCCAATTCAGTTGGTGTGAATGTTATACTTATATCAGATGTTGCCTGAGGTAACATTTCAAATGATGATATATTATTCATAGTAAAGTCCATAGGAAAGCTTGTACCAAGATTCTCAAGACTAATACTATTGATATTGTTCACTACATTACCTGAGTTTTTAATACGAACATTTATGCTCTTTTGCTTGCCAATTTCAACAGAGTCGAAATCTACGATTGTATCATTTATAAATGATATAGATTTTACGGGCTTTGTTCCATTTCCGGTAAGATTTAATTTATGGATTTTAACATCTGCATTACTGTATAATAGGAGTTCTGCCTGACGTAAACCGGATTTCACAGGGTTAAACTTAACTCGCAAGGTTTTTGTTTCATCAACAGCGATTTTATCTGACAATGGGAAAGTTATTTTAAACTCTTCATCATAAATCCCGCCTGGAATATTAATTTTTGTGCTGTCAATCCGTATATTCATGTTTCCAGTATTCTTGATTGAAACAGTTATTGTTTTCGATTTATTTGCTTCGACATCACCGAAAGCCACAGTGCCTGATGGAGTAAATTCAAGAGTTTTCTTCGGATTATCAGGCAAATATTCAAAATCAAGATATGTTAATTCTGTTTCACCACTCCACATTCTGCATTCTCCGTTTTTTCCATAAGCTGCACCAAATGATACAGTTGAGAATTTCTGATTTAAAACCGGTTGCCAGCTTTGTCCGTAATCTCTTGAAGAGTATATTTCTCCACCCTTACACAAAGCTATTATCGAACTTGCATCTTTGGGCTTATACATGTAAAAAGGGTCAATTCCTAAAGTTTTACCGAAATTGTATTTGTCAGTAGTCCAATTATTACCACCATCATAAGTAACTGCTAATTTCTTTTCTGTATCCGTTTGGCTATTGGTATAAATTACAAAACCCAGATAACCATCAATAAATATTATATCATGAATATAGCCGCCTGATTTAACAGTTACAGATTGCCAATTTTTTCCTCTGTCCTTTGTAAAAATAACCCTGCCCCTTGTTGTGCCGAACCAATAGCTAATTCCAATTCCAACCCCACATCCCGCAAAGCCGGATTCACCTGATAATAGAGTTGGTAATTTGGATGATTTCGCCCAAGTTTGTCCGCCATTTGTTGTAATACCTACACCCCAGGTACCACCTGTAGGGTCACCCGCAAATACTCCTTCGAGATTATCAAAAAAGTAAATATCATTGACAAAGTTTGTTATGTTGCTTACGTTGGTCAGATTCCAACTTGAACCTCCATTATCTGACTTCAATATTTCTGCGACAGTCGCACCTCCGGAGCCGGCAAAAAGCAAATTCTCATCGTATGCATAAATACAATAAAGTGGACTCTGGCTCATTTGGTTTACATTGTAACCTGTTGTGTTATTGTATATAATTCCGTAGCCGGTTTGCTGTCTTGCACCTACCATCATTAAATTATTTGTTGATGTTGAAACGGCAGAATACCACAAGGGCAAATCAGTTTCGGGAAATATATAGTTTAAAGCAAATTTATTATTTGTTTCGAGTTTGATAGGTAATTGGATAATTTCATAATCAATATATGAATCACTCTGATACTCTAAAACAATATCTACCTTTCCTTCATACCAGGGACAAGACTCGAGTAATCTGACGACCAATGAAAATGTATCGCTTGCCATTTCATTAATCGTTCCGATATCAACCTGACTGATTGAAACAGAAAGATACTTTTGTAAAGGTGTAATTTTTACTTTGGTTCTTCTTGCTATTGACAAATAATTTGTGATTTTAATTCTAAAAGTTGCAGGTTGGAAATTTGTCAAAATCTCAACTCCTTCAGATAAAATTTCTGAAACTGAAATACCGGGAATTTTTTCGAAAGTAGGTAAATTTGGATTGTTATAAGATAATGCATTGTAAGCATTGACCCTGCCATAGAATAGTGGTCTTTGAGCAGGAACCGTAGTTAGAACATTTTCAGAAGTACTCCTGATTTGGTGCATTATCTGCTTGGGCGTCCAATTTGGGTGCAATGCTTTCAATTGCCCGCAAACACCGGATACAACAGGAGCAGACATTGAAGTTCCGCTTTGATACCCATATCTGTTGCCACCGGGCATAGTTGCATAGATATTATCACCGGGACCCCAGACATCAACTAAATACCCGTAATTCGAAAACCAAGCTCTTTGGTCATTAGAACGGGTAGCTCCGATACAGAATACATTGTTATAACCAGCTGGATATGAATTGCCATAATCAATATTTTTAAATGAATTACCGGCAGAAACAACGATGACCGCTCCCATGTTGTAAGCAGTATTAATCAATTCCTGTTCGGCAGGACTTGAACCGGGTCCACCCCAACTACAGTTAATAATGTGTGCTCCCATCTGAGCGGCATACAAGATTGCATCATAACCACGATAAATTCCTGTTGAATTCGAGGCATCAATACCGCATTTTAGAGCCATTATTTTGCATTGGAAACCCGGACCGATAACGCCTTTTCCATTATTTCCGGCAGCGGCGGCACAACCTGCAACATGAGTACCGTGATAATGACCGGGTTTAGGGTCATTATCAGGCTTCCATTGTCCCTGGGCTGCCTGAGCGGCAGATATTGAACCGACAAAATCCCAGCCCAAATAATCGTCAACATATCCATTATTGTCGTTGTCTATATTGTCATTTGGTATTTCATTCTTATTTACCCACATATTTGGTGCGAGGTCTTCATGTGTATATTCTGTGCCTGAATCAGTTATAGCAATAATTATCGTACTATCCCCTTTAGATATATCCCAGGATTTGAAAGATTGCATTTTTGTCAAAGCCCATTGCTTGCTGATTTCAGGGTCGTTTGGAGTAAAATCATGATAGTGTCTCCTAAAAACAGGTACAGCATATTCAATATCAGGATTTTGCATTAATTCTTTACACAGTTCATAAGGATTTTTCCCTGAAGCATAGGTTAACTCATAAATTCTGCTTATACCATCGGTATCGAATTTTTTTAATTGTCCGCTTGCAAATCTGTCGTAAGGTGCATCAATTCTAACAATATTATCTTGTCCTAAAGATTTCTTCAGGATTTTTGCAATTGCACCGCTCCTTGATTTAAATGAATAATATGTTTTTGTTTTAATGTGAATTGTATTTGGTAAATACTCACCTTCTGGAAGAACAGGGATTGAAAAGACTTTCCCAATCGTGTGATTGCCATCAATTGATTTTTTCCCGGGTATATAAATATTATAAGCAATAGTTTGAGATAACCTTTCATTACCTAAATTTTCGGTAATTTGATTTTCTGAAACTGAGGAATTTGGGACAATATTAGATATAGAGTAAACCTGACTGACAGAAATTACTATTAAAAATAATGTATAAATAATAATTTTCATAAATTCTCCATTAAAAAAATAAATTTAGATTTGTAACATAAGAAATAAATAAATTATGACAAAATTATTTCTTATTGTAAGGGATATTTGACTGTTTTCAGAGATTCATATAATTAAATATCTTCCCAAATCATATCAAATACAATGTAAGATACAGGTATTAATACTCCACAATAAGCAACAAGGATTTTTACGTCAGAAAAAATGTTCGAAAAGGATGTCCCTTCAAAAGTACTTGTAGTTCCTTCGATACCTATTATTATCAAAGGCAATAATACCGGAAAGGATAGCACAGTAAATAGTGAATTTTTTACACCGGCTTTTGAGATTATTGCCGCTATAATTGTTGTAGCCGAAGCAATTCCAAAACTGCCTAGAATAATTATAATTATAAATTCAAACGGACTTTTAATTGTAATATTTCCAAAGAAAAGCAGGAAAAGCAGAACTGCAAAAGTATTCAGAGAGAGCGAAAAAACTATATTGTAAAATAATTTACCAAAATATATATGGCTTGGTTTGGAAGTCAGTTTAAGGAGTAATGAAGTCTGTCTTTCTTCCTCTCTGACAAATCCTTTAGATAAACCCGTCATAGAACTAAAAAACATTATGACCCAGAGTAAACCTGAATAAAGCGGTAATTCGATTGTTTCGCTTCCTGTCCCAAACAGAAGCATTGTAACTGATGTTAAGATGAACAGACTAATAGCAGAAATCCCGTATCTTGTACGGAATTCGCTTTTCAGGTCTTTCAGAAAAACGGTGTTTATTCTTTTTAGGTTATCCGACACTTTGCCTTGACTTTTCAATTGAGTCGTTAATATCTTCCAATAACTTCTTCATTTGTGAAATTTCTCTTACAAGCTGAGGCAAATTATTCATAGCAGCTTCAATCTTGAAAGCATGCAACCTTTCCTTGATGGGACTGCCAAAATAAAATCCCTTCTTCTCAATAGTTTTAGCTACTCCCGATTGAGCAAGCACTGTAACATCATCTGCTGTTTCCAGATGTCCAGCAAGCCCAACCTGACCACCCAATCGGTTTCTTTTTCCGACGGTACAAGAACCTGCTATTCCTGCCTGACCTGCCATTGCACTGTTTTCACCTACTTTTACATTATGCCCGATTTGGCAGAGATTATCTATTTTGACTCCATCCCCAATTATTGTACTGCCAATAATTGCCCTGTCTATACAAGTATTTGCCCCTATTTCAGCATTATCTCCAATAACGACATTGCCTAATTGAGGAATTTTGTCGTAGCTTCCATCAATGTTTTCGACATATCCAAAACCATCAGAGCCAATAACAGCACCTGGTTGAATAATACAATTCTTGCCGATTATAGAACCGGAGCAACATATCACACCCGTATGCAAATAGCTGTTCTCCCCAATCTCAACATTTTCATAAAGACAAATATTCGAATGTAAGATAACATTTTTTCCTATTTTGCAATTTTCTCCGATTATACAATTCGCACCGATGAAAGCGGTTTCATCAATGAGAGTAGAACCTTCTATTACAGCACTCTGATGAATGAATGAATGTTGTCTGGGGATAAGTGAATCGAGATACTTTAAAACTTTTACAATTGCAAGGTAAGGTTTCTCGACTTTGATAAGAGTAATTGTTTCGGGCAACGGAAAGTCAAAATCCTTTGGGACAATAATGCAGGATACCTGAATATTATCGAGATATTTCTCAAAATTCTTATCTGAATAAAAAGTTAATTCACCCTGCCTGACATCTTCAATTCTGTTCAAGCCATAAATTATTGTTTCGCTGCCGCCGACGATTTCACCATTAATCAATTCAGCTACTTCTTTAACTGAAAACAAAGGATTATTATTCATTGCCACTACCAAATGAAATTATTTCTTAATTTGAGGAGTTTCCTCCCTTTTTATTTCTTTTTGAATTTCCGGTGGTTTTACCGGAACGGGTTCCTCATCTATATTTGTTTCTGCTCCGCTTCGGCTTTTACTTCTACGCTTAGAAGGTGCCTGTTTGGGCTCGTTTTGCTGATTTCTCGGGTCTTTAGTGATTTTTGCATCAAGTTCTTCTTCGAGCTTTTTGGTATCAACTCCAAGCTTTCTTAAAACCTTAACAGTCAAATCATATTTAAAATTTACATAAGGTAATGGCTGAACGCTTTTGTCAAAGACAATATCGAAACCATCGTCTGCGGCTACTTCCTGAGTTGCGGCGTAAATCTTTTCTTCGATTTTTTGCATGAGCATTTGAACTGCCTTATCGTACTCACCTCCGACTTCGAATTTCTCCTTAGCAAAAGTTTTTTGAAGTTTTTTGAGTTCGTTCAACTCATTTTGATTTGAACTTCTTTCGTCGTCAGTCCATACGAGACGATTTTTCTTAATTTCGTCCTCAAGAATCCTAATGTTCTCTTCGATAGATTGAAGTTCCCTTTTCCATTCTTCGACAATAGACTGAACCCTTTGGTCTGCCTGCCGTGCTTCAGGAAAATTTTTCCTTATATCATCCGAAGATATAAAGCCCACTTTTTGTGCTTTAACCGGCAGAGTAACTAATAATACTGCCAGTAAGAATAATATTGATTTTAATTGCATAGTTTAAACCTAAATAATTTGACAAAAACAACAGTCAACATCTGTTTTCGATGAAAGATTCAGTGCTTCCAACTTTTAATTAATATTGACTCAAACAGTATTTGTCTTACATAATAAACTCGAAAATATCTTAAGATTATTTTATTCCGCGTTTAAGCAAATCCATTACAGAAAATGTAATATCAAATTGGTCTTCGGCAAAAAGCAACATTGGACTGGCTTTGTCCAAAACAAAATTCATCGTTTCTTTTTTGGCTACCGATTGGATAGCACTACGAACTTTTTCCCTAATAGGTGCCAATAATTTTTCTCTTGTCTGAGCCAATTCACCCTGAGCCCCAAGTTTTTCCTGTTGAAATTTTTGATATTCGATTTGAATTTGCTGAAGAGACTCTTCCTCTTTCTTTTGCTGCTCGAGATTCATCATTGTTTTTTGCTTATTATATTGTTCCATCTTTCCGGCAAAAATCTTTTCAATGGACAGTAAAGAATCTCTGAATGTTTGTGCCAATTCCTGTAATTTTTTATCGGCTTCCATTGCCTCCGGCAATTCTTTGACAATCATTTCAACATCAACTATTCCAATTTTCAAAGGTTTTTCCTTTTGCGCTTTTACATTATTAACCGATAAAAGCAATGCTACGACAACTAATGTTAATAAAAAAAATTTTTTCATTTAAAACTCCTTTTGTTTATAATAATAAATATCTTTTGTTTTCATAAATTTTCTTAAAATTGCTGACCTAAATGAAACAGGAATTTCCAACCTGCAGGGCTTCCCGTATCTTTAATAGGGTTATCAAATCCATAACCATAACTAAATCCAATAACACCTATTGGCATCATCATCAATTGAACACCCAAACCCACCGAACGCTTCAAATTGAAAGGGTCAGCATTTTTCATATCGTTCCAAACGTTTCCTGCTTCTGCAAAACCGTAAAAATAGACAGGCATCGGGTCAAGAGAAACAGCGAACCTAAGCTCGGCAATATGTCTTGTAAGAACCCTACCACCTCCATAAGGACCAATAGACTGGTCTTCATAACCTCTTAGAGGGGTTACTCCAAATCCTGTCAATCCGTTACCTCCCATAGAAAATAATTCCATCGGATTTATCATAGTGTTATCGTTTAGACCACCAACATAGCCGAGATTTGTGCTTAAAAACAATACTAATCTGTCATTGCCTTTAATCTGCATTAATGGATGAGCCATTTCGAATTTCATCACATTTTTAAAATAATCTGTATTACCCAATGACAATGCACCTAAGGCAAGTGATGACCTTAAGGAAAATCTCGAACCGACAGAAGGAAAAAACAAATTATTATAACTTGTTCGCGATATAGTTTGTTCTATAGTAATTTCAGTAGAGAATCCCTCTCTGAAATAACGGTTATTATATCCTTCAGTGAAGTTTTCCTGAGCACGAAAACTCCAGTCTCCCCGAAAATAATCATCGGGCCAACGGAACCGGCGACCTACATTCAAAGCACTTCCAGTCCTACGAATATTCAGGTTGCTTACATATTTTATCCAAGAATAATACAGATTAAAACCAACAGTTGTCGGGGTATCAAAAAGCCATGGCTCTGTAAAACCAATTGAATAATTCTGATAACGATTTGCCTGACCAAACTCTGCATGGATATTCATTATTTGTCCTGCACCTTCCCTAAAAGGTTTTGCAATTGAGAAATTGTTAAGAGTCAATCCAACCGCACCCGTCAAACCGAAAGTCCCCATAAAGCCGATTGAAGCATTTATCTGGTCGGAGGAACGCTCTTCGACATTGTAAACAAGGTCTATGTTTTTATCATCTACTTGCTTGACATCGGGTTTTAATGCTTCGGGGTTGAAATACTGCATTACCCCCAAAGCTCTTATGCTTCTAATGACGGCAGACCTGTCGAAGTATTCACCCGGTCTTGTGAACAACTCACGTCTTATAACTTTGTCCTTAGTTTTTGTGTTTCCCTTAATATCAACTTTTCTGATTTTCACACGCTGGTTTTCATAAACTTTAATAGTAATATCCACAGAATCGGGTGATATTCTTTTTTCCTCTGGAATTAATCTAGCCGCTAAATAGCCATTGTCAGCATAAAGGGAAGTAACGTCAGTTTGGTCCATGTTTTGAAATAGATTCATTTCAAATTTTTCATAATCGTAAGGGTCTCCTTTGGAAAAATCGAGTCGTCTTGAGAGTTCAAAATCAGGATAGACGGTATTACCATCAAATTTAATGTCCCTTACGAACAATCGCTCGCCTTCATAAACCTCAACTTCGATTTTAACCTCATCGTTGACATCACTATATATAATCGTATCTCTAATTAAAGCGGCATCAACAAATCCTTTCTTCTTGAAGAAAGTTACTAATTTCTCTTTATCCTTTTCATATTCTTCAAGACTGAGTTTAGATGACCTCCAAAACTGCCACCATTTCTTCGAATGAGTATCCTCGAAAGCATCTTCAAGCTCCTTATTTGTAAATTCCTTGTTACCGGAAAAAATTATTTGCTTGACGTGATATTCAAAACCTTCATCTACATCAACATTCAAATTTGTATAATTACTGTCAGTTGTCTCCAATTCAGTATTTACCTTTGCGAAAATAAGTCCTTCTTTTTGATAAAGCTTTTTCAACTTATAACGCGAAAGATAAACATCATAATTAGATAAAATGTCTCCTTCGTTTTTTCCAATTTCCTTTTTTATCTCAGCTTCCGTAAGTTCTTTGTTGTTTGAAATGTTGATGCTGCTTAAACTGGGAAATTCCTTAACTTTTATCAAGAGGAATATCCCCATTGGTGTTGTTTTTTCAATAATAATATTTACATCAGAGAATTGTTTTCTTTGCCAGATATTTTTAATAGCAGACTGCAATTTGTTTTGACCATCACCGGGGAATGTAAGTTTCTCTCCTTCCCTTAAACCTGAAATTGCTATAATCGTACCCTTATCAGTGCGGAGATTACCTTCGACATTGATACTTAAAATGGTATATGATTTCTCGTTTGGCTGAGAGTACATATTAACAAACGAAAAAATCAATATAAAAAATAAATATAATATTTTATTTACTTTTAACGACATTCATCACCCTTTGAAAATAAGAATCTTTGTTCTGATACTGTTTGGAATTTAATTGTTGAGAAGTTTTACCAAATCTGCGTTCCCTTGTCATATAATTCTCAAGAGCATCGTAAAAAAGTTCTCTTCTGAATTGGGGCCAATAATTATCCGTGATAAACATTTCTCCATAAGCCATTTCCCACAAAAGGAAATTACTTAAACGCATTTCACCACTCGTACGAATTAAGTAATCAGGGTCAGGCAAGTCCTTTGTGCTTAAGTATGTACTAAAAAGTTCATCTGTTATATCTTCCGGTGAAACTTTACCTCTACGCACATCGAGAGCAATAAGCTGAACGGCTCTGACAATATCCCAACGACCTCCATAACTTAAAGCTAATGTTAAAGTTAGCCCTGTGTTGTTAGCTGTCAGATTCATAGCTTTATATAATAATTTTTGGACAACCTTTGGAAGTGAGTTGAGCTTGCCAATTGCTTTAATTCTTACATTATTCTCATGTAATTCATCGAGTTCGGCTCTTAAGTAATGTTCGAGCAATTTCATTAAAATACCAACTTCAGTAACAGGTCTTTTCCAATTCTCGATTGAAAAAGCATAAAGTGTTAAATATTCAATACCGATTAAGGAAGAAGCTTTTACAATATCCCTGACACTTTCAATACCTTCCTTGTGACCTTCAGTTCTTGTAAGACCTTTTTCAACAGCCCACCTTCCGTTACCATCCATAATGATAGCAACATGGTGTGGCAACTTGCCCTTTTCAAGAAGTTCTTTTTGAACTTCTTTATCCTCAATAATTTGTTCTATCTTCCAATCCATATATTATATTGTTATAAAAAATTTTAACATAGAAATACTAAATTAGCTCAAATTTGACTAAAATTCAAAAAATCGAATAATTAATTTTATATTTATCATTAATTTATGATAATTTTTTTTGTTTTTCATATTCAGCTTTTGTAAATTTGTTTTTCTTAAAGAGTAAAAAAATTATAAATACATATTGTTCATTAAATATTTGGGTTAAATATGACAAAAGCAGATATAGTTGACGAAATTGCAAAAGCAACCGGATTAACAAAAATCGAAACAAAAGCAGTTGTTGATGGAGTATTCGGTAGCATAATCAATGCTATTTCAAATGGAAAACGCATTGAATTAAGAGGATTTGGCGTTTTTAAACAAAAAAGCCGCAAACCTCGTATGGCTCGCAATCCAAAAAGTGGAGATTTGGTACCACTATCAAAGAGGTATGTCCCGGTTTTCAAACCATCTCCAGACTTTTTAGCTAAAGTTAATGAGTCCATGAAAACTCAATTTGGTGAAACAGAATAATTTTAACTATTATCGTTTTAAACCATATTTTATTTTTTTAAATTAATTTTTGAGGAATTTTAATAATGCCTTGCGGAAGAAAAAGAAAAAGACATAAGATGTCAACTCACAAAAGAAAAAAGAGATTACGTAAGAACAGACATAAAAAAAGATAATGTCTTTTATGAATATTGATTAAGCGTTTTGCTTAGTGCAAAACGCTTTTTTTCTGTAGATAAAAAAAATATTTGCTATTTAAGTTTTTTGTGATATATTTGTAACATTGAAATTAATATATTTGTTTAATAGTTGGAGAAATATGCTCTAAATAACCTACCTAATTAGTAATATTCATTACAAGTATATTTTTTTATGCACAACATCTACAGTTTTTTTGTTTAACATAAGTTTATGTTAAGGTTATTTTTTAATAATCTTAAAATGATAAGATTTATATGGTATAGAAATTGCCTGATACATCTTGTTTTATTAAGTTTATTTTAAAAAAAACATTTAAAATTTGTTAAATTGATGAAGGAATATTTTATAGAGCTTTGATACGCATAATTAATATGTTTGTACAGGGCATGGTATAATGGAAACTTTAGATTTAAAACAGTTGTCGGAGCTGGTGCAAGCTCAGAGTAAGGATATTCCCGTCGGGAAAAAACTTATCTTCAGAAAGCTATCCGCAGGGGTTATCCTTTTGGTATCAGATATTGTTATGCTAACATTATCAATATTCCTCTCATTGGGAATCCGCGAGATATTTTGGCATGACCAAATTGTGTTGACGCTTTATCTTCAAATTCTGCCTTTTGTAATTTGCCTATTTCCTTTTGCATTTTATATTAAAGGTTTATACCCCGGTTTCGGAATAGACCCGATTGAAGAATTGAGGATATTAACGTATAGCTCAACTATTGTTTTTGCAATTTTAGCAACTGCAAGCTTCTTATTCAAAGGACCTTGGGATTATTCCAGATTTGTGTTCCTTTTATCCTGGCTGATGGCTTTGTTAATGGTACCTGTTGGCAGGTCAATGACGAAAAAATACTTTGGAAAAAAACCTTGGTGGGGTGTACCTGTAATGATTATCGGTGCCGGTGATGCAGGTGAAAGGGTTATAAAGTCGCTAAATCAGAAACCATCAATAGGTTTGAAACCAATTGTTGCCATTGATGATGATTCAGATAAATGGGGTTATTTGTTCCATGTTCCGGTCATTGGCGGCTTAGACATCATACCAAAACTATCAGAGAAATTGAATATTGACCATGCAATCATTGCAATGCCGAAGGTTCCAAGAAAGAGAATGAAAGAAATAATTCAAACTTATTCAAAATTCTTTAATAATACTACCGTTATACCCGACCTTTTTGGTGTATCGAGTCTTTGGGTTTCGACAAGAGATTTGGGAGGTGTTCTTGGTTTGGAAGTTCAACAAAAATTATTGAAGAAATCATCGTATTACAAAAAAAGAATTTTTGACATAACATTAGCGGTTCTCTTAGGGATTTTAGCTTTACCATTGATAATAATAATTTCATTTTGCAGCTGGCTCGATTCAAAGGGTGGTATATTATTCAGGCAGGAGAGAATGGGAATTCGCGACAGCAGATTCAAAATTGTGAAATTCAGAACCATGCGTATAGATGCTGAAAAGCGGCTTTATGAAGTATTGGAGCAGAATGAGGAATTACGAAATGAATACAACATCTATCATAAACTCAGGAAGGACCCCCGATTAACAAGAGTCGGAAAAATCCTTCGTAAATTCAGTTTAGACGAAATATTGCAATTCTGGAATGTAATCAAGGGTGAGATGAGTTTAATAGGACCACGTGCTTATATGCCTTGGGAAAAAGTAAAGATGAATGGTCATGATGAAGTCATACTGAACGTTTTACCCGGAATTAGCGGCTTATGGCAGGTTACAGACAGAAATGCTTCCAGCTTTGAAGAACGGCTTTACACCGATGTTTATTACATCAGAAACTGGTCTATGTTCCTTGACATTTACATTTTTGCAAGAACTATAGGGGTAGTTTTTTTGGGTCGCGGAGCTTAAAAGAAAGATTAATAAGTTTAATTAGTTCTTTAGTTCTTTAGTTCTTTAGTTCTTTAGTTCTTTAGTTCTTTAGTTCTTTAGTTCTTTAGTTCTTTAGTTCTTTAGTTCTTTAGTTCTTTAGTTCTTTAGTTCTTTAGTTCTTTA
>Ga0172369_10000786_pt1 | contig 47135 bp, 35 predicted proteins | sample LakKiv25m_FD_114539 | JGI IMG/M metagenome (GOLD analysis project Ga0172369, IMG submission 114539) | Freshwater microbial communities from Kabuno Bay, South-Kivu, Congo - kab_022012_11.25m | ecosystem: Environmental > Aquatic > Freshwater > Lake | place: Democratic Republic of the Congo...
GTGCCGTTCGGGGAACGCAAGAGCTATACCTTCACCCTGGCAGCAAAGGCTTCATTGCTGAAGGATGTCAAGTATATGAAACAGAAAAGCTGGATGGACAACTAAACTCAATATAACCATGAAGAAAGCTATTAAAACAGATCAGGCTCCTGGCGCCGTGGGGCCTTACAGTCAGGGGATTGAATCCAACGGATTTGTATTTGTATCGGGGCAGATCCCTTTGATTCCGGGCACCTCCCTGTTTCCTGAAGGCGGGATAAGCGAGCAAACCCACCAGGTAATGAAAAATATCGGAGGGGTCCTTGGAGCTGCAGGCTTAACCTATGAGGATGTTGTTAAATGTACCTGCTTCCTTGCAAACATGGATGATTTTAAAGCCATGAATGAGGTGTATGCAACCTATTTCCCAGGTGTGCCGCCCGCCCGGGCTGCTTTCCAGGTTGCAAAACTTCCGCTCGGCGCCCTCATCGAAATAGAAGCCATAGCCACCAAATAAAAAAAACCTGTCAGCTTTTTAAAAGCTGACAGGTTTAATTTATACTTCCTACTTCTTACTTTCTACTCTGAATACACTTCAAAGTTAATTTCAGCCTTAATATCCTTGTATACCTTGATGGTTGCCTTGTAGGATCCTATTTCCTTGATGGAATCCTCGTTCAGGGTAATGTTTTTCCTGTCGATATCAAATCCTTTTTCAACCAGGGCTTCAGCGATCTGAATCGTGTTGACGGATCCGAAGATCTTGCCGGTGGTTGAAGTTTTGGCACCAATCTTAAGTTCTACTGCACTAAGTTTATTGGCAACATCCTGAGCATCCTCGCGCTTTTTGGCTTCCTTGTGCGACCTCTGACGAAGGTTTTCGGCGTGCATTTTCTTCGCAGAAGGAGTTGCAAGCATAGCCATCCCGGTGGGAATCAGGTAGTTTCTGCCATATCCGTTCTTAACCTTGACAACGTCATCTTTGTGTCCGAGGTTCGTTACATCCTGTAATAAAATAATTTCCATGACTTACCTCCTCAGATTATTTCAACATGTCAGTTACATAGGGAAGGATGGCAATATGCCTTGCGCGCTTAACGGCCTGTGCAATCTTCCTCTGAAATTTCAGTGAAGTTCCGGTAATACGGCGGGGAAGAATCTTACCCTGCTCGTTCAGGAATTTCTTCAGAAAGTTCGGATCCTTATAATCGATATAGCGAATATTGGCACGCTTGAAACGGCAATATTTCTTTCTTTTTACCTCAACCGTCGGGGGTGTCAGGTAACGGATTTCTGATTGACTGTTTGCCATGGCTTACTCCTCCTTGTTTTCACGGATTGGTTCAACATTTGCCTGCCTGCGGCGTTTTTCGCTGTACTCGATGGCATGTTTGTCGAGTCTGACGGTCAGGAAACGGATGATTCTTTCATCCCTTCTGAACTCCACTTCAAGTCGGTTAGCCAGTTCTCCGCTGGATTTGAATTCGATAAGATGGTAGAACCCGGTCGATTTCTTCTGAATCGGGTAGGCCAGCTTACGAAGACCCCAGTTGTCCTCATTGACGATCTGCCCGCCGTTTTCGGCGAGAAAACCCGAGAACTTCTTAACCGCTTCCTTCATCTGATCTTCAGACAAAACGGGAGTTAAAATGAAAACGGTTTCGTACTGATTCATTTTGTGTTAATTAATAAATACTTAAAATTGTTTGGGCTGCAAAGATAGAAAAAAATCCAAAACAAGCAAGGGTTGATAACCTCATAGCTGCGGGGCGCCGATTTATGCGTGTAATTTATAATTTTGTAAGGCTTAAAAAAGCCCTGAATGGAACAGCAGTTTATTGTCAGCGCACGCAAATATCGGCCCGAAAGCTTTGAAACCGTTGTCGGACAGCCGTCCATCACACGGACCCTTAAAAATGCCATAGCCGGCAATCACCTGGCTCATGCATATCTTTTTTGCGGTCCGCGGGGTGTGGGTAAAACCACCTGTGCCAGAATATTTGCCAAAACCATCAACTGTTCCCATCTCAACGAAGAGATGGAGGCTTGCGGTGAATGCGAAGCCTGCAGGACCTTTCAGGAGAGCCGCTCGTTCAATATTCATGAGCTTGATGCTGCTTCGAACAATCATGTCGAGGATATCCGCAACCTGATCGATCAGGTAAGGATCCCTCCGCAGACGGGCCATTATTCGGTATACATTATCGATGAGGTTCATATGCTGTCACAGGCTGCATTCAATGCTTTCCTGAAAACCCTTGAGGAACCGCCGGCCCATGCCATCTTCATTCTTGCCACCACAGAAAAGCATAAGATCCTGCCTACCATACTTTCGAGGTGTCAGGTTTTTGATTTTCACAGGATCCTGATCCATGATATTATCGGGCAGCTTCAGGGGATAGCGCAGAAAGAGGGCATTACTGCCGAGATTGCAGCCCTCAACGTCATTGCCCACAAGGCTGACGGGGCTATGCGTGATGCCTTGTCCATTTTTGATCAGGTGGTCAGTTTCAGCGGGAATTCAATCACCTATCAAAAGGTCATTGATCATCTGAACGTCCTTGATCTCGATTATTATTTTAAACTGACCGAGCTCTTCCTTGAAGGCAATTATAAAGAGTCCCTCAAATTGTTTAACCGGATTCTCGAACAGGGATTCGACGGTCATAACTTCATCGCCGGATTATCTTCTCATTTCAGAGATCTTTTGGTAAGCAGAGATCCGGAAACCATTGAATTGCTTGAGGTTGGAGAGGAGATGGAGCAGAAGTACCGTCAACTGGCGGCTCAATGCCCGGTTGAATTCTTATATGAAGCCCTAAAAATCCTCAACTCCTGTGACCTGGCATACAAACAGGCTAAGGATCAGCGACTCCTGGTTGAAATCAACCTTTTGTCGCTATCAAGAATCCTGAACAAGCCCGTTTTAAAAGAGCAAAACAGGGAGGCCGAACCTGTTAGGCCAGCCGAACCAACCCAGACTGTGAAGCAAATCCAGGCCCCCCCGCAGCCTTCCCGCCCCTCACCGGCGCCTGTTTCTTCTGCCCCGGGCTCATCAGCAGTAATAGCTCCACCGGTAACAAGGATTTCCGATTTCATCAAAAAAAAGGCGGCTGAGGAACCGGCAACCGCTGCACCATCTGAGCCTGAGCCTCAACAAGTGGAGGAGGCTGCCGTGGTTTCATTGACCACAGCTTCTCTGAAAGCTGTATGGATGGAATTTGCCGAAACACTTAAGTCTGATCAGCCAAGACTATATAATACCCTGATTACGCAGCTTCCTGAACTCACTGAGGATAGCAGGGTTCTGCTTCATCTTAATAATCCCCTGCAGGAGAAGGCCATCAGAAGCATTCAGTTTGAGCTGAATACCTATTTGCAGAAACGGACCGGCCGACCGGATCTTAAAATTGAGACCGAGGTTCCCGATCAGCCTGCCGAGCGCAAACTTTATACGCAGCAGGAAAAATACAATCACCTGCAGCAAAAGAATCCCAACCTCGATCTTTTCAGGCAATCCCTTGACCTTGATCTGGAGTAGACCTGACAGATATGCAGGAATTAAATTGGCGCATAAATTGACTCACCAAACACTAAAAACGAAAAATGTCGATACTAAATAGTTTGATATCAGGCTTTTTTGGGAACAAATCCGAAAAAGATTATAAAACCGCCCTTCCTGTGGTTGAACAGGTAAATGCCTTCACCGCAGAACTGGCAGCCATGTCACATGATCAGTTGAGAGCCAGGTCTCTGGCGATGAGGCAGGAAATCTGGGATTATGTCAGGGAGGAAGAAGACGGCATCAGGGATATCAAGCAGAAAATTGAAGCCGATGAGATCCCACTGGAAGAGAGGGAAAAGGCTTTTAATCAGATCGATAAACTGGAGACCAAAATCAAGGAAAAAGTTGAGGAAAAGCTTAATGCTTTTCTTCCTCTCGCTTTCGCCATTGTTAAGGATACCGCCCGCAGATTCAAGGAAAGCAGCGAACTGGTGGTAACTGCCAGGGAGCTTGACCGGGATATTGCCGCCAGGCGGGAGAGTGTAACAATCAATGGTGATAAGGCTGTATGGCAGAATCATTGGATGGCCGGAGGGAATGAGATCCAATGGGATATGGTGCATTATGATGTACAGCTGATCGGAGGTCTCTCACTGCATCAGGGAAAAATTGCTGAAATGGCCACCGGTGAGGGAAAAACCCTTGTGGCGACCCTGCCGGTTTTTCTAAATGCCTTGCCTGGCAAGGGAGTTCATGTGGTGACCGTTAACGATTACCTTGCCAAGCGTGACTCCGAATGGATGGGGCCGATTTTCGAGTTTCATGGATTGAGGGTGGATTGCATCGACAAACATCAGCCTAACTCCGAATCCCGAAGAAATGCCTACCTGGCTGATATCACCTATGGCACCAACAATGAATTCGGATTTGACTATCTCCGGGATAACATGGCCATTTCCCCCGACGACCTTGTTCAGAGGGGCCATAACTATGCCATTGTGGACGAGGTTGACTCGGTTCTGATTGATGATGCCAGGACTCCGCTGATCATATCCGGACCGGTTCCTAAAGGGGAAGACCAGCTGTTCAGTGAAATGAAGCCCCGTGTGGTCAAACTGGTGAATGCCCAGAAAAATCTGTTCAATGATATATTCAATCAGGCAAAAAAACTGATATCTGAAGAAAACGAGCAGGAAGGCGGCAAACTCTTGCTGAGAGCCCATAAAGGTTTGCCAAAGACCAAAGCCCTGATCAAATACCTCAGTGAAGAGGGTATGAAGGCCCTCCTGCACAAGACTGAGAATTACTATATGCAGGAAAACAGCAAGAACATGCATCTTGTTACTGATGACCTGTATTTCGTTATCGATGAAAAGAATAACTCGGTTGAACTGACAGAAAAGGGGATTGACCTGATCACGGGTGAGGGTGAAGATCCTGAATTCTTTGTGCTTCCTGACATTGGTGCTGAAATCGCCGAGATTGAACGGGATGTTCATGATGAGAACGAGAAGCTAAGAAGAAAGGATAAGATGATCCTCGATTTCTCGGTTAAATCCGAGAGGGTACATACCATAAACCAGCTGCTTAAGGCTTATACCCTTTTCGAAAAGGATGTGGAATATGTGCTGATTGAGAACAAGGTCAAAATTGTTGATGAGCAGACCGGCCGTATCATGGAAGGGCGGAGATATTCCGACGGGCTGCACCAGGCAATCGAAGCCAAGGAGAATGTCAAGGTCGAGGCAGCCACACAAACCTTTGCAACCATTACTCTCCAGAATTATTTCAGAATGTACAACAAGCTGTCGGGGATGACGGGTACTGCTGAAACTGAAGCTGGTGAATTCTGGAGCATCTATAAACTGGAGGTGGTGGTTACCCCCACGAACCGTAAGATTATCCGCGATGACCGCGAAGACCTTGTGTATAAAACCAAGCGTGAAAAGTACAATGCTGTTATCGATGAAATTGTCAAGCTTGTGGGTGAGGGCAGGGCAGTACTGGTTGGGACCACCTCGGTGGAGATTTCAGAACTGCTGAGCCGAATGCTGAAGATCCGGGGGATCAAGCATAATGTGCTGAATGCCAAATTGCACCAACGGGAGGCTGAAATTGTGGCACAGGCAGGACAGCCCGGTGCTGTGACCATCGCTACCAACATGGCAGGCCGCGGAACCGACATCAAACTGCATCCGAGTGTACGTGATGCCGGCGGTCTTGCGATCATCGGTACCGAAAGACATGAATCAAGGAGGGTCGACAGGCAGCTTCGCGGAAGATCGGGCCGTCAGGGAGACCCTGGAAGCACTCAATTCTTTGTGTCACTCGAAGATGACCTGATGAGGTTATTCGGATCAGACCGGATCGCCAAAATGATGGACAGGCTGGGATTGAAGGAGGGTGAGGTGATCCAGCATTCAATGATCACCAAATCTATTGAAAGGGCCCAGAAGAAGGTTGAGGAAAATAACTTCGGGATCAGGAAACGGCTCCTTGAATACGATGACGTCATGAACAACCAGCGCGAGGTTGTGTATGGTCGCCGCCGACATGCTCTTTACGGCGAGCGTATCGAAATGGACATCCTAAATATGCTCGGGGATCTGTCTGCCACGATTGTCGAGGAAAATAAATCAGCCGGCGATTTCGAATCATTCAGGATGGATCTGTTCCGGCATCTGGCCGTGGATTCACCGGTTCATGAAGATGAATTTCACGACATTAAGACGGATGATCTGACTGACAAGCTATCATCTGTAGTAGTGAAGCGCATGGACGCCAAGAACCAGTTTATGGCCCAGCAGGCCTGGCCCGTGATCAAGGATGTTTATGAAAGGGCATCGCACCAATATGAAAACATTCTGGTGCCGATCTCTGACGGACAGAAAACCATCCACATCAGTGCCAACCTAAAAAAATGCTATGAAACCCAAAACCGGGAACTTGTCAAGGCATTTTCGAAATCGGTGATCCTGGCCTCAATTGATGAAGCATGGAAGGAACATCTGCGTGAGATGGATGACCTGAAGCAATCTGTCCAGAATGCCAGCTACGAGCAAAAGGATCCCTTGCTGATCTATAAACTGGAATCGTTTGACCTCTTCAAAAACATGATTGACAAAGTAAACCGGGAGGTGATCTCATTGCTCATGAAAGGTCAGATCCCGATCCAGCAGCCTGAGCAGGTTAAGGAAGCCCACGTTCGCCAGAAACTGGATATGAGCCGATACCAGACCAGTAAAACTGATATGCCTGCCTATTCACCAGGATCTGCATCATCAGGCTCAGGGGAAATGCCTCAGCCTCCGCAGCAGCAACATCATGTTCAGCCTGTACGGGTGGAAAAAAAGGTAGGCCGGAACGATCCTTGTCCCTGCGGCAGCGGTAAAAAATACAAGCAATGCCACGGAAAGGCGGAACTGGGAGCCAATTCCTAAAGAACTGTTCTATAGTTTTTTGAGGCTAAGGGCAATCCGATCTTTCAGAACTGAGGATACAGGAACAAGCGGGAGTCTGACAGATTCGCCGCAAATTCCCGTTGCATTCAGCGCTGCCTTAATACCTGCCGGACTTCCTTCAGCAAAGATCAGTCCCATGAGTTCCAGCAGCTGATTGTGAATTCTCCGTGCAGCCTCAAAGTTGCCTTCCATAGCCAGCCGGCACATCTCATGCATTTTTTCCGGGACAGCATTTGCCGCCACCGAGATCACCCCTTCAGCTCCGAGGCTCATCATTGGAAGGGTCAGACTGTCGTCACCCGAAAGTACCATGAATCCCTCTGGTTTGTCACGCAGGATGGTCATGATCTGTTCAAGGTTACCACTTGCTTCCTTTGTGGCAATGATATTGGGAACGTCATTGGCAAGCCTGAGGGTGGTGTCGGCAGAAATATTGGAACCGGTTCTGCCCGGAACATTGTAAATAATCACCGGAAGCGGACTCACCGTCGCAATGGCCTCAAAATGACGCAATAGTCCGGTCTGATTGGGTTTATTGTAGTATGGCGCAACCGTCAGGATAGCATCAATGCCATCAAATGATTGTTCCCGCATCTGCCGAATGACCGCGGCGGTATCATTTCCGCCTATTCCTAAAACCACTGGCTTTCTGCCTGCATTGACTCCCAGAATGGTAAGGACAACCTGGTCCTTTTCTTCCCTGCTGAGGGTTGGAGTTTCAGCAGTTGTGCCCAGCACAACCAGAAAATCTATTTTGTTGTCTATTGTGTGGGCGGCTACTTTTTTTAAAGCCTGATAATCGACTTCGCCTTGCGCGTTGAATGGGGTTACCAGGGCTACCCCGGCTCCCTGAAATCTTGTGTCGCTCATAAATTTTTAAAATAGGGATAAACCATCCTGACCGGTCGGCTTTGCCTCACTCATGTTGCCGCGATCTTTCAGATACTTGTTCAGGTTTTCAGTCAGATAGCCCAATTCAATCCGGTCGTTAAGCTCAATTTCAAAATCAAACACTCCGGAACAAAGGCCCGCTGCACCTGCGTACATTTTTGAATGTGAATGGTACAATACGGATTCAAGCGAAAAATTGTCCATTACTTCCAGGTGAAACAGAATGTCGAACCTGGCTGATGTAAAGGGCAGGCTCAACTCCTTACGGGGAATTTTAAAAAAGCTCAATTCATCCTGACAAATGATCTCCACCGGCATGCCGGGAAAGTTTTTCTCATAGTCAAAGGGTGTGATTTCCTTCCTTTTGGCCGGAACCAGCAACAGGATATGGCATTTTCTTTCCGGTTTGTGAATTGCCCGTGCAAAGCTGACCACAAGTGGCAGGGAACCGGGATTTCTGACATCAGCCAATATTCCGATAAGCCTGGCTTCCGGAAGTGTGACAAATGATTTTGCCCCCCTGGTATGTCTGAAATGGGCAACCATCCGGGGCTTTAATATCCTGTTCTGAATAAATCTGACCATACGTGGCAAACTTACGAAAAATCTGATGCATCCTGGACAACCCCCAGCATGCTGATGAGCTCTTCTTCAGATAAAATGGGTATGCCCAGACTCTCCGCCTTTTTCCTCTTTTCAGGCCCCATATTCTCTCCGGCCACAATCAGTGAAGTTTTGGAAGTCACTGATCCTGAATTCTTGCCTCCGTTTTTTTCGATCAGGTCTTTAATTTCATCCCTGCTGAATCGGCTGAAAGAGCCAGATACTACAATTGTTTTACCCGACAGGGGAAGATTTCCGGAATCAGACTCCTGGTGCTCCGTGCGGAACTGAACTCCGAATCCCATAAGTGTCTGAATCATAAGTCGGTTCTTGTCTGTGGCCATGTAGGCTACTACGCTGTCTGCAATCTTTTCGCCAATTTCATCCACCTTCAACAGGTCATTTCTGGAGGCTTCCATGATTTTTTCAATTGAACCCATGGAACGGGCCAGCTTTTTGGCAACTGTTTCACCCACAAACCTGATCCCAAGTGCGTACAAAACCCTTTCAAACGGAATTTTTGTGGATTCTGAAATTGCTTTAACCAAATTTTCAGCCGACTTACCGGCAAATCTTTCGAGGGCCAGCAACTGATCAACGGTAATCGTGTAAAGGTCAGGAATCTCATGCAGCAAACCTTCACGAAACAACTGATCCACAGTTTCTTCTCCGATGCCGTCAATATTCATGGCCTTCCGGCTGACAAAATGTTCAATGCGACCTTTGATCTGGGGCGGACAACCAGACTCATTGGGACAATAATGACGGGCCTCACCGGCATCCTTCGTGAGCAGTGTGCCGCATTCGGGACAATGGGTTACAAATGCCACCGGTACTGCGAACAGATCCCTTTTTGACTTGTTAACCGCCGTAATTTTAGGAATGATCTCACCTCCCTTTTCTATCGAAACCAGATCTCCCAGATGCAGATCCAGCAGGGCTATCTGGTCTGCATTATGCAAAGAGGCTCTTTTAACTGTGGTTCCTCCCAGATAAACCGGTTCGAGATTTGCCACCGGGGTCACTGCCCCTGTTCGGCCCACCTGGAAATCAACAGAAATCAATGTTGTCTCAGCCTTTTCCGCCGGATATTTGTAGGCAACTGCCCATCTCGGACTTTTCGCCGTAAACCCTAATTCATTCTGCTGATCAATAGAATTGACCTTGATCACCACACCGTCGGTATCAAAAGGCAGATTTTTACGATCTTCCTGCCATTTCAGAATGAATTCCATCACACCTGCCAGATCTTTTTTAACCTCAATATAAGGCGGGACCTTAAAGCCGGCGCTCCTTGCCCATTCAAGATTACCCAAATGGGTAGCGGATGGCAGCTGATTCCCTGCCAGGCTATACAAAAGGCAATCGAGCTTACGCTTCGCCACAGCCGATGATTTCTGCATCTTCAGAGTTCCCGCGGCGGCATTCCTGGGGTTTGCAAAAGGGATCTCACCTGATTCTGTCCGTTCCCTGTTTAAAGCTTCAAACACATTTCGGTTTAAAAGGATCTCTCCCCGGATCTCAAAATGGTCGGGAGCATTACCGATGGATAATTTAAGGGGAATACTCTTGATGGTCAAAATATTGGAGGTTACCACATCACCTTTGACTCCGTCGCCGCGGGTAACAGCCCGGGTCAGCTTCCCCTGTTCATAGGTGAGGCTGATGGCAGCCCCGTCATATTTCAGTTCGCATATATATTCAACCTCCCCAACGGCTTTCCTGATCCTTTCATCAAATTCGGCCAAATCCCCGGAATTATAGGTATTGGCCAGTGAAAACATCGGTGTAAGATGCTCGGCCTGAACGAATTCTTCATTGCGGTCATCACCGATCCTGACACTCGGTGACAATGGATCACTGAATTGGGGAAATTCTTTTTCCAGTTCCAGCAATTCGGTCATCTTACGATCATACTCAAAATCACTGATGACTGGTTCACTGAGAACGTAATACCGGTAGTTATGAAGATTCAATTCTTCTCTCAGGTATTTAATTCTCTGATATGCAGTATTTTGATCCATGCGGTTCTTTTGTTTAAAAATAATACCCTTTTGAATTAATCAGGCCCCGTCTGCCGATAAATTATCTCTATCTTTGCCCTGCAACGGTTTGCGATTGCCTTCCGGCAGTTGCAATAATAGGGAACCAGGTTAAAATCCTGGACAGTTTCCGCTGCTGTGATCTCCGCTAAAAACCCTGGCACACCGCCACTGTCCTAAAAAGATGGGAAGGCGCCAGAAGGATGGAGAAAGTCAGAAGACCTGCCGTGCATACATAGAATCCGTAGGTTCGGAATAAACCGGTTGGAATGAAAACTAAACTGAGCAAAGCACCCTTTATTTATTTCATTATTTCCCTGGTGTCCGTCACCGGACATGCTCAGGATAAAATCATCCCTATTGAAGAGATCACCATTCAGGCGTCGCGTAAAAGTTCATTTCTGCAGGATATAAGCAGCCTCCGGATAGATTCCCTGCAAAAAGGTCGGTATGCTGTTTCAGATCTGGCAACCCTGCTTAAAGCTGAGACCAACATCAATATCACCCAGTATGGCGGGGAAGGATCGCTTAGCTCCGTTCGGCTGAGGGGTACAGGTCCATCCCACACCCAGATCAACTGGAACGGGATTCCCTTAAACAGTCCGTCGACCGGATCGGTTGACCTTTCTCTCATGTCATCCCTGCTGACAGATGAGATTGAGGTCATTTACGGAGCTTCGGGTTCGATGTTCGGTAGCGGAACCTTTGGGGGTTCGCTGAATCTGATCAATAAACCTGATTTCAAGAACAAATTGTCAGTCAATTCATTTACTGAACTCGGATCGTGGGATCATTTTAAATCAGGTGCCGGGTTACGGGTGGGGAATGGAAAATGGCAGTATCATGCTGGTGGCTTTTTTCAATCAAGTCCCAATACTTACACCTTTGAAAATCCCTATTTCCAGGGAAATCCGGTACAGACCAGGTTGAATGATTCCCTGGTGTCAAAAGGATTTCAGAATTATGTTTTCATAAAACTGAAACATAATTGGAATTTCCAGGCCGGCATGTGGCTGCAGAACCGGCATAAGAACCTACCGGCACCTATGAGTGCGACCCAATATCTTCCTTCTTCCCAAATTGATCAGTCATCCAGGGTTTACGGAAGGCTCACAAAAGGATGGTCAGGGGCCCTGATGGAAATTAATCTGGCAAGACTGTCGGACTCACTGACTTACCAGGAGTTTGACTGGACAGGGAGTACGGTTACACGGTCATCTGGGTTCAATTCTACGGTTAATTCAGCCGGCATCACCGGAAAATGGTATCTGGGTGAGCACTGGACCATGGATGCTGGGACTGATCTGGAAATCATGTCGGCAAAAGGGAGCTCATTTACCGGCCAACTGCATGAAATTCGGTCGTCAGGTTTTGGCTCTGTCAGATACAATAAAAACAATTTCAATGCAATTGCGGGCATAAGGCAAGTCTGGGTTATAGACAAAGTCCACCGGACTCTGGTTAATATTTCCAGCAGTTATCTGTCATCCTTGCTCAATCTGACCTTTAACGCACAGATCTCTAATAAATTCAGACTGCCGACCTTTAATGAAAGATACTGGCAGCCGGGAGGAAATCCCGGTTTGCTACCGGAGACCGGCATCGGGTATGAAACCGGCATCGAATGGGCACCCGAACCATCCGGCAATATCAAGTCTTCACTGGCCATCAATGCTTTTATACAGGACGTTGACAATTGGGTTCAATGGGTACCCGCAGGAACCTATTGGTCTCCCAGAAATATCAAAAATGTCAGATGTCAGGGGTTTGATGCCAATGCTGTTCTGAATTATTCCCACGGATCCTCAAAGTATAGTCTGAAAGGGTTTTACAGTTATACTGAAAGCCTCGATCTCAATCTTCTGTCCACAGAAAACAGAATACAGAAACAACTTCCATATATTCCTTTAAATCAGCTTCTTGCAAAGGGTTCTTATGAACATGGCCAATTAGGATTTAACCTGACCTACCGATATACGGGTATTAGATTTACCACTGACGACCACGATCCTTGGCTGGTCCTTCCCCCTGTGCATCTGTTTGATACCGGTGCTTCCTATCTCTTCAGGTATAAAGATTTTCAGACACTTATCTCCTTCAGGATCAACAATATTCTGAATTATTCCTATCAATTGATACGCGCGTATCCCGCTCCCGGGAGATCATTTTTATTCTCTGTCAATTTTATGTTCAATCAAAAAAAAGCTGAGTATGCAGAAAATTAAGCGTTTGATATGGGTGGCCGGATCCTTGTTAGTGATGCAATCGTGCACCTGGGAGAATCCCTTGTTCAACAATAACAGCGGATACGAGCACGGAATCTTTGTCACAAATGAGGGCGCGTTTGGGAATTCCAACGGTTCTGTCAGTTATGTTGGAAAGGATTCAGCCACCGCGGTCAACCATCTGTTTGAAATGGTAAATGGACGTCCCCTTGGCGATGTGGTCCAGTCGATGACGGTTGCCAATGACAAGGGGTTCATTGTTGTCAATAATTCTCAGAAGGTTGAGGTGGTTGATATTAAGACCTTTCAATCCATTGGTGTCATTACCGGGCTGGAGTATCCCCGGTACCTGGTAGCCCTCGACAAAAAGAAAGGGTATCTCACCGACGGAAACTTTACAGGCCGGGTTTTTGTGCTGGATCTGACCCTTCTGACCATCACCGATACCATCGCTGTAGGTTCAGGTCCTGAACATATGATCATTGCTGATGAGCGGCTGATCGTGGCGAATTCAGGGGGGTGGGGGAATGACAGTACGCTGACCGTCATCGATACCAAAACGGATCAGGTGGTTGCCACCTGGAATACAGGAGAAAATCCCACCGACATGGTCATCGACAGAAACAAGAATCTTTGGGTGCTGTGCAAGGGCCAGGTTGTGTGGGATGGTTGGAACATCGCAAAAGAAACCACATCGTCGTTATGCAAAATGGATCCTTTGACCGGCAGGTTACTCGGGAAAATTGAAATCGGACAGGTGGGCGACTATTTCTGGCCACAAGTTCTGGGGATCAGTGAGGATGGAAAGAAGGTGTTCTATCTGGAATCGGGTGGGATTTATAGTATTGATTATGAGGCATCAATGTCCTCTGTTACTCCTTTGGTCCCAGGATTGTTTTACGGATTTGGAATTGAACCGGATACCGATGTGATCCACGGACTGGTTGCCCCAACCTTCACGGGAGCCGGATGGCTGATACGCTATGAGCCATCTGGTCTGGTTAAAGATTCCATACAGGTAGGCATCGGTCCAAACCGGGTCGCCTTTAATTGATATAGGCAGGTCTCTTCTTGGGTTCCTCTCATATTTGGCTACATTTGCACTGTTCCTTATCCGGGAGGAATCCATGAAGAAACACCTGATTTTATTGCTTTTCCTGATTGGCACCGTCCAGGGATTTTCTCAGATTGAAACTCCGGGATTACCCCTGTCAATGCAATTCAGCCTTTCAGGTAATATACCGGTTATACAGCCTGAAATCGTTACCGGTCCGGCAATCAAATCATTCGTCGATCAATATCCTGAGAATCTTAAGTCGCTCATCTTTGCCTATCCGGTTCCTGTTAGCATATCCAGCCATTCGGATGGAATATGGGAAAGAACTCCTGACGGCCAATGGGTGTGGAGAATTACCATTCAATCGCCGGGTGCCTTTTCACTTAATCTGATTTTTAACAGGTTTGACCTGCCTCCGGAAGGCAAGATGTTTCTCTACACTCCAGATTACAGGGTGATAAGGGGAGCCTTCACCGAACACAATGAATTGCCTTCGGGTACACTCGCAACCATTCCCCTGCCGGGAGAGTCCATTACGGTTGAGGTCAATCTGCCCGCATGGTTTAAGCGCAATCCTTTGGTTGAGATCCAGCAGGTTGGTCATGATTTCAAGGGAGCCTTTGCCGAATCATCCGTAAAAAATTCCGGCTCCTGTAATGTTGATATCAATTGTCCGGCAGGTAATGACTGGCAAACGGAAAAAAGGGCAGTCGTTAAGTTTATCAGGGGCGGGGCCTGGCTTTGCACAGGTACCCTCATCAATAATACAGCCAATGACGGAAGACCTTTGCTGCTGACGGCCAACCATTGCATTGGCCTCGACTGGCATGCAGAACAATCGGTTTTTTACTTCCGGTATGAAAAGCCCGGATGCGCTACCGGATCGGGTTCACTCCAATACTCCCTTTCTGGCTGCCGGTTGCTAGCTACCACCAACAAGGTCGATTTCAGTCTGGTCGAACTCAGTTCAGAGCCGCCTAAAAGTTATGATCCCTATTATGCCGGATGGGATCGAAGAATTGTATCTTATTGGGATACTGTTACGTGTATTCATCATCCCTCAGGTGATGTAAAAAAAATATCTAAATCGCTCCGAAGGGTGGTCACAGGGGATTTTGGGGGTGGATTTGATACCAATACTCATTGGAAAATAAGTCAGTGGGATATCGGAACTACGGAGGGCGGATCCTCAGGATCGGGACTTTTCAATGCCGATCACCGGATCATTGGCGACCTTACCGGTGGCGATGCCTCCTGTGATTATAACTATAACGATTATTTTCAGAAGTTTTCAGTTAGCTGGGACCGGTATCCTGACTCGTCCAACCAGTTGAAATACTGGCTGGATCCGGATAAAACAGGAGTGGAAATTCTGAATGGGTATGATCCCTTTGCCGGTGGAAAACCTCTGGCTAATTTTGAGATCCGGCCCACCTATATTGAAAAGGGAAAGAAAGTCTATTTCACGGATAAATCAACAGGTGTACCGCAGACATGGGAATGGAGCGTACCGGGAGGAACACCTGAAACATTGACCGGAAGCCAGCCGGTCCCGGTCATCTTTAATGAGCCTGGCCAATACACTGTCACCTTGAAGATTGCCAATGCATTGGGACGGGATTCAGTCAAGCTTACACTTAAGGTATTTGACTGGCCTCAGGGTGTTCTTTCTGAAAACAGGGTTGTACCCGGAAGAACCGTGGTTCTGAGTGATCAAAGTTCTCAAACTCCCCTCTCAGTCAACTGGACTGTAACAGGAGCCAATCCTTCCAAATATGTGGGTGCCGGGCCCGTTGAACTGTCGCTTACTTCTCCGGGCGAATTTTCAACGGAACAGATTGTTGAGTTTGCCGAATTCATTGATACGCTGGTCCATTTTAACAGGATCAAGGTGATCCAGGACAATATTGCCTTTAAATCAAGGACATTCACCAATGTGGAACCATCCGATCATACCGGATTTATCAGCATGGGAACCCAGGGATATTTTCCGGGGTCAAACAGCCTGGGAATCGGAGCCTATGCAGAGACTTTCAGGAATACAACCGACACCGCCTATATGATTACCGGACTCACTTTTCACCTGGAAAGGATTTCCCGGTGGGCGGCAAACTATTATCTGCCCGTCGTCATTTGGAATTCTCAGCGACAGCCGGTTCTGAGGGATTCTGTCAAAATTGGGAATATCCGGGAGGACAGCAAGATAACTGTCTGGTTTAAGAGTCCGGTGAAATTTGATACCGTCGTATACGCCGGATATGAAGTCAGACCATGGGATCAGGGGACCTTTTACTCCAGGATGGCCGTTGACCGGGGGAACAGAGGAATCAATACCGCTTCTGCCATCAAAGGCAGCCAATGGTCACCCATGACTGACATTGCAGGAGTTCATACCTCGCTTGATGTTCAGCTTGAGACTGCCTACCTCCGGAACTCCTATGATGAGGAGATCTCCATTGTTCCCAACGGTAACTTTGGAGAGTTTACCCTTGATCTGGGTAAACTGGTGTTTAAATCAGTTCTGGTGGATGTTTACAGCCTGACAGGTCAGAAGCTTGTAAGTCAGACAGAAAGAACCGAGAATTTAATCCGGCTCAGAGTTTTGCCTCCGGTAAGCGGAATTTATCTGGTAAGAATCACCCTGGATGATCTCAGCCTGACGAAGAAGGTTTTGGTTATCAGGAAACCCTAGTTCTGCTTTTCCATTGCTACCACCTGCTGAAGGAATGATTTGACCTGATCAAATCCGATGTCCTTGGCTATGATCTTTCTGTCGGGACCCAGAATAAACACCCTGGGCGTACTCCAGGCTTGCCAGCTCTCTGTATTCTCCCTGAAAAAGGTGGCTGAATAGGCATTATTCCAGGTCAGCTTATGTTCATTGATAAAGCTGATCCAGTCTGGTTTTTCCACGTGGGTATCAACTGCAAGAACATCGGCTCCAAGCGACTTAAGCTCTTCATATTGCGCAAACAACTTGGGAGTGGTCTCCTTACAATGGCTGCAGCCAGGATCCCAGAAATAGACAATCAGGAATCTGGATTTAAACGAATCCAGTGAAACCGGAACACCCTCCGGATTTTCCAGTCCCAGCAGGGGAGGTGCCAAAGCACCAATCAAAAGGGGTTTTAGCTCCGCCACACGGGCTTTGATCCCTTGCAGATTATCAGGTGTAATCCACCATGCCTGGCCGGTAAAATAATAATTCTCTGCAAGCCAGACATATACAGCATCAGTGCCCATCACTTTGGGATCTGAGTACAAATTGATCAGGTATTGTAAAGTGAATTGAAAAATATCAGGCTTTGAGCGGGTCTTTTCAATCAGAACCCGGGCTTCGCGGATGATGGAATCGGCAAAAGGCGGAACCAACTGGTTAAAATATTGATCCAGTTTGGTTTCGATCAGCGGAGTATATAGCAGCCTCTCATCATTGAGAGGTACATTGTCAAAGAAGTGGGTGCGCAAATAAAGGTATTGTTTGTATTGCCCCTGCTGCCCCTTCAATGCCATCAGTGAATCCGGGATCTTAACCGACCGAAGACCCTGTATGAATTCTCCGGGAAGCGTTCCCTTAAGGTCGGTGATTGCCTGATCCCATACAAAATTGGTGGCACCCTGCAGTGTCCTGAGCTCTTTGGTCAGGAGATCGGAAGAATCCTTCTGCAGTCCGCCCTTTTTTAGCCGATCCTGGAGATAAGCGGTTCGCAGCCGGATCTTTGAATAATCATTCTGCCATTTGGCAAATCTTGAGTTCTCTGTTGAACCGGTGAAAATCAGACTGTCATTAGGAGAGTTGAGCCGCGTTCTGATATCAAAAAACTGAACCGGACCAATAAAGAATTCTACATATTTCTTGTCGGGAAATACCAATTGATACATGCCTTGAGGCAAAAGGGTATCGCCCAGAAAGGTGGAATGCCCGTCCTGTTGAAGTTTAATGGTATCGTCAGTGAAAAACTTCAGACCAATCCGGTGGGAGAGGATCACGTCTTTACCGGCAAGTTCAGGAATGGTAACACCGATTCTGAATCCCTGACCTGACAGTGTGAGACAAGAAGCGCCCAGTAGCAGCGTTATGATACTATTGCGGAGTTTTGACATAATTCAAATTTCCGTCAAAGATAGACAATGACTACATTTGAAGAAATGCCCAGAAATGCTATCGGTCCTTATTCCTGTTTATAAGTGGAATCCTCTGGAGCTGATTCTTAGGCTCAGGGAACTTCTTTTGAAGGAATCCATTGATTTTGAGATCATCATCAGTGACGATACCCCGGTCACAACCCGCCCGGAGTATCAGGACCAGCTGGTCACCGTTTCTCATATCCGGTGTTTCCACCGAAATAGCCCTCTCAGCCGGAGCGCCAACCGTAATTTTCTGGCAGATCGGGCCGAATATGAATACCTCCTGTTTATTGATTGCGATGCAGGCATTGTCGATGATAAATTCATTCATAGGTATATTCAGCAGCTCGACAAAACGCGGGTAGTGGCTGGCGGTACAAAATACCATGAGCATCCTCCTGTTAATCAGAATTTTTACCTGAGGTGGAAATTTGGCAGAAAGAGAGAGGAGATTCCTGCGGATCAACGGAATTCTGACCCCTGGAAATCCTTTTCGACCTTTAATTTTCTGATACCTAAGGAGGTTTTCATGTCTGTCAGGTTTGATGAATCCCTCACGGAGTATGGGCATGAAGATACCCTGTTCGGTATTAGACTGATGGAGCTGGAAGTGCCGGTCATGCACATTGACAATCCGCTGTTTCACGAGGGACTTGAGGAAGCAGCCGTTTACCTTGACAAGGTCAGGGACTCTGTTTATAATTTACTCAATATCAATGGAAATAATGAGGTTTCGGAGAAACTGAAAGGCCGGGTAAAGTTAGTCGCCACCCTGGCGAAACTCAAAAGATCAGGATTGTTTCCCGTTTTCAGGACCATTTTTCCGCTACTGGAAAAAAGGATCATTTCCAACCTCCTGGGACCAAATCCAAAGTTGTATCTCCTTGATATATATAAACTTGGATTAATCAGCCAAATTGCATGAGGTTTATTATCTTTGCGGCTCTTAATACTGAAGGATGGAGCGCATTGAAATCCGCATTGCCCGCGCAACTGCAGAAGCTGTAAAGACCCTGTATAATGCTGAACCGGATCAGGACAAGATTCAGGTTCAGACCACACGCAAGGACCAAAGCGGTGATTTTACCGTGGTTGTTTTTGCTTTTACCCGTTTATCGGGAAAAAATCCTGAACTGACCGGACAGGAAATTGGAGCATTCATTCAGTCAAAACTGGATGCAGTTGAATCTTTTGAGGTTGTAAAAGGTTTCCTGAATCTGAACCTTACCGGTTCCTTCTGGATGGAGTATTTCAGGGAGCACATGCTTCAACGGAATTACGGGCACAGAAACCCTGAACCGGATGCTGAACCGGTTGTTGTTGAGTATAGTTCTCCAAATACCAACAAGCCACTGCATCTGGGACACATCCGGAATAATCTTCTGGGGTACGCCGTGTCGAGGATCATTGAAGCAGCCGGTAATCGGGTTAAAATGGTCAACCTTGTGAATGACAGAGGGATCCATATTTGTAAGTCAATGCTAGCCTGGCAGAACTGGGGCGAAGGAGTTACCCCTGAAATCCTCGGTATTAAAGGTGACAAGCTGGTCGGGGATTTTTATGTACGGTTCGATAAGGAATACAAAGCGCAGATCCAGGCCCTTGTCAACGATGGGATGAGTGATGATGAGGCTCGTGTTAATGCCCCAGCCATCAGGGAAGCCCAGGAACTCCTGAGGAAATGGGAGCAGGGTGACCCGGAGGTTATTGATCTGTGGAACCGTATGAATGTTTGGGTATACCAGGGATTTGACGAGACTTACAGGAAACTCGGTGTCTCCTTTGACAAGATCTATTATGAATCAAAGACTTACAAACTGGGCAAGGATCTGGTAACCAAGGGGCTTGAAATGGGAGTATTGTACCGGAAGGAAGATGGATCGGTTTGGGCCGATCTTGCAGGAGACGGGCTGGATCAAAAACTTCTTCTCCGGTCCGATGGCACCAGTGTTTATATGACACAGGATCTGGGAACCGCCCATCAGAGGTTTGAAGAATTTGGATTTTCCAGACACATATATGTGGTTGGTAACGAGCAGGATTATCATTTCAAAGTGCTTTCCCTGATCCTAAAAAAATTTGGATTTGACTGGGCCGGCAGATTGTACCACCTGTCCTATGGAATGGTAGAGCTGCCGCAGGGCAGGATGAAATCCAGGGAAGGAACCGTGGTGGATGCCGATGATCTGATTGAAGAAATGGTTACCACGGCACGTCAGGTTTCCGATGAGCTTGGCAAGCTTGATGGATTTTCGGATGAGGAGAAAGCTTCGGTTTATTACCGCATCGCCATGGGGGCTTTGAAGTATTATATCCTGAAGGTGGATCCTCAGAAAACCATGATGTTCAACCCTGAAGAATCCATTGATTTCACAGGGAACACAGGGCCTTTCATTCAATATACCTGTGTTAGGATCCGGTCGGTTGAAAGGAAAGCGGTTGATGCCGGAATAGAGGCTGGTGCGGAATGGGCACTGGATTTGCCCATGGATCCCAGGGAGCAGGCTTTGCTCAAAAGGATTTACAGCTATCCGGCCATTCTCGCCGAGGCTGCCCAAAACCTGTCGCCGGCACTGGTTGCCAATTATTTTTATGAGTTGGTGAAGGAGTACAACCATTTTTATCAGCAATGCAATATTATCAGGGAAACCGAGACATCCAGAAGGGATTTCCGGCTGGCCCTTTCAAAATTCGTAGCGAATCATATTGAGGACGGAATGAAACTTCTGGGCATTGAAATGCCCGAAAGAATGTAATTGATACAGGTATGTTTGAAAATTTAAGCGAAAGACTCGAAAAATCGTTCAAACTGCTGAAAGGGCAGGGTAGAATCACTGAAATCAATGTTGCCGAAACTCTTAAAGAGGTCAGACGGGCGTTGCTGGATGCTGACGTTAACTTTAAGATTGCCAAGGATTTTACGGCAACTGTGAAGGATAAGGCCATGGGCCAGGATGTTCTGGCTTCGGTTAAACCGTCGCAGATGATGGTTAAGATTGTCCATGATGAACTGGTAACCCTCATGGGAGGTCAGAAGTCGGACCTGAACATCAAGGGAAACCCTGCCGTTATTCTGATTGCCGGCCTTCAGGGTTCAGGTAAAACCACCTTTTCTGGCAAGCTGGGCAATTTTCTTAAATCGAAGCGAGGCCGTCAACCCCTGCTGGTTGCCGGCGACGTTTACCGTCCTGCCGCAATCGAGCAGTTGCGGATTATCGGGGAGCAGGCGGGCATTCCAGTATATACCGAAGAAGGAATGCTGGATCCGGTGGCAATTGCTAAAAACGGGATCCGACATGCCCGCCAGCACGGATATGACCTGGTAATTGTTGATACCGCCGGCCGTTTGGCGGTTGATGAACAGATGATGCAGGAGATCACTTCTATAAAGGCTGCCATCGATCCGGAAGAGATTCTCTTCGTAGTCGATTCCATGACCGGCCAGGATGCGGTTAACACTGCCAAGGAATTCAATGACCGGCTTGACTTTGACGGAGTTGTGCTCACAAAGCTGGATGGGGATACCAGAGGCGGTGCTGCCCTTTCAATCCGGGCTGTGGTCAATAAACCGATCAAATTTATAGGTACTGGTGAAAAGCTTGATGCACTGGATATATTCTATCCAGAAAGGATGGCCGACCGTATCCTTGGCATGGGGGATATCGTTACCCTTGTCGAAAAAGCCCAGGAGCAGTTTGATTCGGAAGAGGCGATTCGTTTGCAGAGGAAACTCGCCAAGGACCAGTTTAATTTCAACGACTTTCTCAAGCAGATCCAGCAGGTCAAGAAAATGGGAAACATCAAGGACCTGGCTGCTATGATTCCGGGTGTCGGTAAGGCTATTAAGGACCTTGACATGGACGATAATTCCTTTAAGGGAATCGAAGCCATCATACAATCCATGACTCCCGACGAGCGCGAAAATCCAACCATCCTGAACGGCAGCCGCCGGAAAAGGATTGCCTCCGGCAGCGGTACCACCGTGCAGGCTGTAAATCAGCTTTTAAAACAGTTTGACGAAACCCGGAAAATGATGAAAATGGTGGCAGCCGGTAAAAATGTTGGAAGAATGATGGGAAACCTGCCTGGCAGGAGAAATTAGAAAAAGATGGAACTCATTGATGGAAAAAAGGTTGCAGCCGAAATTAAGGCTACCATAAAAAAGGAAGTGGATGATCGGCTGGCGGGCGGATTTAAAAGGCCGCACCTGGCTGCAATTCTGGTGGGCAACGATGGAGGAAGCGAAACCTACGTCGCGAATAAGGTAAAAGATTGCCACGAAGTCGGATTTGAATCCACCCTGATCAGGTTAGATGAGTCAGTTGCTGTTGAGACGCTTCTGTCTGAAGTGACAGGTTTAAACCAGAATCCTGAAATTGACGGATTCATCGTCCAGCTTCCGCTGCCGCGACACATCAATGAGCAGCTGATTATTGAATCAATCGATCCGAAGAAGGATGTGGATGGATTCCATCCGGTAAACATCGGTAAAATGACCCTTGGAATCGATTCCTTCCTGCCGGCAACGCCTGCTGGGATCCTCAGGTTGCTTGAGTATTACCAGATTGAAACTGCCGGAAAGCATTGTGTTGTGATAGGACGAAGCAATATCGTCGGAACTCCTTTGTCAATCCTGCTTTCCAGGAAGAATAGCCCAGGTAATTGCACCGTTACATTATGCCACAGCCACACCCAAAATCTGAAAGGTTATTGCCGGGAGGCAGATATTATTGTCGCAGCTCTCGGGAAACCTGAATTCCTGAAAGGGGATATGGTGAGGGAAGGGGCCGTTGTGATTGATGTTGGAACCACCCGTGTGCCCTCGGCTGAGTCAAAGACAGGGTACAGGCTGACCGGAGATGTGGCCTTTGCCGAGGTTGCTCCAAAATGCGCTTTTATAACGCCGGTTCCCGGCGGTGTCGGGCCGATGACCAGGATAGGCCTTCTGCATAACACCCTGAAAGCATCAAGTGGTAAAAAGATCTGATCTGTTTTTCATCACTCTTCTTTTGTTCACCTTCAGCACCGGAAAGCTCTTTGCACAGGTGAATATTGCCGATACCTCAAGGGTCAGGCTGGATGAGGTAACCATAACCGCAACACGCATTCCCATTAAGGCTGGCAGGCTGTCACGACTAGCCATTGTGATCCCTCAAAATATAATTTCGGAATCACCTTCCAGGGATTTGCCAGATGTTTTAAAATCGGTACCGATAGTCGACATACGCTCCCGCGGCCCCTTTTCGGTACAATCTGACCTAAGCATCAGGGGTGGTTCTTTTGAACAAAGTGCAGTTTTGCTAAATGGGATCAATCTGAATGATCCCCAAACCGGACATTTTCTCCTGGACCTCCCGGTCCCGTTGAACATGATCGGGCAATTGGAGATTTTACCTGGTTCAGATGCCAGATCTATGGGGGCAGGAGCCCTCGCAGGGGCTGTTAACCTGGTTACCTCGCGACCCGGCAAAACAGCGATTCACGGAGAAATATCCGCAGGAAGATGGGGGCTCAAAAACCTTGAGCTATCCGGCCGTTCTTCTTCTAAAAACTTTTGGCATCAGGAAGCCCTGAGTTTGCAAGGTTCAGAAGGATACAGGGAGAATACCGATTTCAAAAAATATGGAGGCTTTTTTCAGGCAGGCTGGAGCAAGGGCCCATACGAAGCTGATATCACCGCCGGGATACTCTTGAAGTCCTTCGGGGCTAACAGCTTCTATTCAGTTAAATATCCTGATCAGTTTGAAGAAACAGCATCCGGTTTATCTATCCTGAACCTGACCAGAACCGGCAGGATTAATGTCAGGGAAACCATGTTTTACCGGTCTCATTTCGATATTTTCCATCTGTTCCGGAATGAGGCGCCCTCGTGGTATCTGAGTCCCAATTACCATATTTCACAGGTTGCAGGAAGCAAGACCGATGCATGGTTTAAAACATCCGTGGGAATCACCTCATTCGGCGCGGAGATCCGCCATGAGTCCATATCAAGCACAGTTCTGGGCACTCCCTCAGCCAAGCCGGTCCGGTATCCTTTCAGTGACTCCATCACCCTGGATAAGGGAGGTGTCAGGAATCATTATTCATTTATCGCTCAACATAATATCGAAAGGTCGGGGTTTACCCTTTCAGGAAGTATGGTTTTTCATCTCGCAGAGGGCAGCAAAACCCACCTAAACCTTTATCCCGGCCTGGAAGCGGGGTTAAACCTGCCCAAAGGTTTCTCTGTGTTTGGTTCGGTTAACCGCGGGTTCAGACTGCCATCCTTTACAGAACTTTATTATAAATCACCCACCAACCTGGGCAACCCCGGATTGATGCCTGAATCCGCCTGGCATGCGGAAACAGGACTGAAATTCCGAGCTCATCGGGTAGAAGGTACTCTGGCCGGATTTTATCGTTATGCCAAACAGTCAATTGATTGGGTCAGAATGCCCGAAGAGGAGATCTGGCATGCTGAGAACCTTGGGAAAATTTCGACGTATGGAATTGAAGGATTTGTGAGGTTCTCAGGAAACACGGCAGACAACCGATCCTTCTCCTTTGATCAGGCTTTTCTGGGCTTTAAGTATTGCTTCCAGCGGCATACGGCTGAGGCCTATTACTCACTCTACATCCTGGATTATCTAAAATGGAAGGTAAATTCCTCATTAACTGTTAGTTATCGTAATACATTGACACTGACAATACAAGGAATCCTTCAGGACAGAGCCGGGACTTATTCTTCATTCTCCATGGATGGCTCAGTGAAGGAAGAGGAATTTAATCCTTACTTTCTCCTCGATGCCAGAATATCCTACCGGTACAAAGCTCTGATCCTCTTTGCTGATTGTTCGAATCTGCTTAACCAAACCTATTTTGATTTTGGCAATATTCCCCAACCCGGTTTGTGGTATCGCGCAGGAGTCATGCTGGATTTAGCCTGGCGCTAATTTTCCCTCTCTAATTTTGTATTTTTATTGCAAATCAACCCCTATGAAAAAATCATTAGGATTATTCCTGATACTTCCTCTATTGCTCGGTAATTATTCATGTCAGCAGAAAACCGATTCAGGCATTACCGGCGTAACCGGAAAAAACGGGATGGTCGTCAGCGCCCATCCGCAGGCCTCAGAAATCGGGCTGTCTGTTCTTAAGAAAGGCGGAAATGCCATGGATGCCGCATGTGCCGTTGAATTTGCACTCGCCATTTGTTATCCTGCCGCCGGAAATATTGCCGGAGGCGGATTCTGGGTGGTCTATACATCTGAGAAAAAGGCTTATTCACTGGATTACCGCGAAAAGGCGCCGGCCGCCGCATTCAAGGATATGTTCATCGATACGGACGGTGAGGTTGTTCAGGGAGCGAGCACGCAGACATTAAGGTCATCCGGGGTACCGGGTACTGTAGCCGGTATGGTAGCCGCCCATACAAAATTCGGTTCTTTGCCCTGGTCTGAAATAGTGCAGCCAGCCATTGACCTGGCCAGAAACGGTTTTCCGGTAACCAGGAACCAGGCAGCCGACTTCAATTCAATCAAAAAAAGCCTTCTTGAAAGAAATACCTGGAATACAACACTGGTCAGAGATTCTGCCTGGAAAGAGGGAGATCTCCTGATTCAGCCAGACCTGGCAGCAACGCTGGAGCGAATCCGTGACCTCAAAAAGGATGGATTTTATAAGGGAGTAACAGCTGATCTGATTGTCGCACAGATGAATTCATCGGGTGGAATAATCACCCATCAGGATCTGGAAAATTATGAGGCGGTCTGGAGGGATCCTATTGAGGGAAAGTACCGGGAGTATGTTTTCTTCTCAATGGCTCCTCCGTCAAGCGGCGGAGTGGCACTCAGGCAGCTGCTGGGGCTCACTGAGATTGGTAATCTGACGGAATCAGGCCATAACACGGTTCAGACGGTGCACCTGATGACAGAAGCTGAAAAGCTTGTGTATGCTGATCGGTCAGAGTATCTCGGGGATCCGGATTTTGTTAAAGTTCCGGTTGAGGTTCTTACGAGTTCAAGGTATCTGGAAGAAAGAGCCAGACTGATTAATAAAGACGCTGCCACTCCCTCAGATTCAATGAAAGCCGGACAAATTCCAAAAGAAAGTGAAGAAACCACCCATTATTCTGTGACCGACCAGTGGGGAAATGCAGTTTCTGCCACCACAACCCTGAACGGTGGATATGGTAACCGGATCATGGTTAAAGGCGGGGGCTTTTTCATGAATAACCAGATGGACGATTTCAGCATCAAGCCCGGATATCCGAACCTCTATGGTCTTGTAGGTTCGGAAGCCAACTCAATTCAGCCGGGGAAAAGAATGCTCAGTTCAATGACCCCGACGATCCTTACGCACGACGGAGACCTTTACATGGTGGTGGGAACGCCGGGGGGATCCACGATCATTACCTCGGTTTATCAGACCATCCTGAATGTTATCGATCACAACATGACCATGCAGGAAGCAGTGAATGCCAAAAGGTTCCATCACCAGTGGCTCCCCGATGTCATACAATATGAACCTGAAGCTTTTGACACGCTTACCGTTGTCAGGCTGAAGAACATGGGTCACCAATTAAAAAGGGTGGGCAAGATTGGCCGTGTTGATGCCATTCTGGTTCGACCTGATAAACTTTATGAAGGAGGAGCCGATCCACGTGGAGACGATACTGCAAAAGGCTTCTAGGAAGCAGGAACTCTATATCTGGCCGGTTGCCTCGCCCGGAACCAGTGAAAAACTCAGGAGAGAACTGATTCAGAGATTTGAAGGTTTACTTCCCGGGTATGAATTTGTGTGGACAGATGTGTCACCTGATCTGATCCTGTTTCTTACCGGTGGCTCCGAGAAGAGCGCCCTTGAAAGGATAGGGGATAAAAAAGATGTTTTGCTTATGGCATTTCCTGAAAGAAATGCCTATGCATCTGCCTCGGAAGTGAAATCATTTCTTGATCGCAAAGGAATTCATTCACAGTTGTTCAATCTTGCTGATTCAACCGATATCAGTGGAATGCGGGAACTGTTGGAAATCCGTGCTGCTGTCCGCTCCTTTGCCCATGCCCGGATCGGGATTATCGGAAACGAATCAGAATGGCTGGTCAATTCCATGCCGGATCCATTGAATATCAAAGCCCGGTTCGGTTTCAAGCTGATCAAAATTCCGTGGGCCATGCTGGATACGGTGGATTCCTGGCCATCATCACCTGATTTCCTCGACTATTTTGGCACCTATACGTCGCCGCAACTGGCCGGTCACAGCAGGATTTACGGCAAACTGCTTGAGGTTATTGAGGAAAATGAACTGGATGGCATCACCGTTGAATGTTTTCCCTTGGTTCAGAAGCATGAAATTACTGCATGTCCGGCCCTGGCTTTGTTGAACACACTTGGGATCCCGGCAGGATGCGAAGGAGATCTGGTGAGTCTGACAGGCATGATGCTGATCAGATCCCTTACCGGAAAAATACCATGGATGGCCAATCTGGCCGGAATTATGGACGGCAGGGTATGGTTTTCGCACTGTACTGTGCCATTTAATCTGGTTGAAACCTATGGAATTAATACCCATTATGAAACCGGCAAAGGCATGGCGGTTCAGGGTGAGATGCCCTCCGGAACCTATACGGTGTTCAGACTCAGCGTAGATTTCCTGACGGCTTATGTTGCAGAAGGAGAGATACATCCTGAACCACGTTCCCATGAAGCCTGCCGGACCCAGGTGGTACTTTCATTGCAGCCGGAAGATTATCAGGAACTAAAATTACATCCTCTGGGAAATCACCATCTGCTGCTGCCCGGACAACATAAAGATATGATCTGGAGGGCCTTGGGGTATTTGAATATTACACAAAGAAAAATGTAGGTACGGATGAAACAGACATACCAGATTCTAGTCCTCCTTCTCTTTTCAATTTCCGGGGTAGGGCAGAGCCAATCTCTTCAGGAACAGCTGGACAGTTTGATGTCCTCGAGGGATTACCGTTCTGCGGCCAAAATTGCCGACAGTCTGATTGGTTTGAATCCTCAGGACCTTCAGGCATTGTATCAGGGAGGGATTGCCTGGAGCAGTCTGTTTAAGTTTGACAAGGCCGGCGAACTTTTCAGGAAAGCTGATTCTCTGGCACCCGGAAATAAAGCGGTTTTATCCAACCTGGCCGACTGCTATTTTGAAACAGTCAGGTTAAAACTGTCAGAATCCACTGTCAGGCAGATCATTGAGATTGACTCTTTGGATCCATCCCCGTGGATCCAATTGTCTAAAATCATGGTGAGGCAGGGAAGGATCCCGGAGGCTATGGTTATTTACAACAGGCTCTGGCAAACTGATTCGTCAAATCTGTGGTATCCCCGGCAGATCTCGATGATGCTTGTCAGAAATGAAAACTATAAGGAAGCCAGTCAGTTACTGGAGTATCTGGTTGAAAAGGACAGTTCTGATATTGAATCTTTCCTGCGTCTCGGCCAATCCTATCTCAGGTTAAATCCCACCGGTAAGGTCCCGTTCCTCGACAAGGCAATCCGACAGGATTCAACCGTCGGCCTCCTTTACAGGTACCGGGGCGGACTCTCACTTTTTGAGGGAGATTTTTCGAAAGCTGAGAAAGATTTTCTGAAAGCTTGCAGTTTGGGTGACTCATCAGCATTCACCATGCGTCATCTTGGTATTTCCCAGTTCCATTCCTCCAAATACGAACTGGCTTTATCGGCATTTCAAAAGACGGTCGAGCTGGATTCAACCGACGCTCAGGCCTGGTATTACCTGGGATTCTGCTATAAATGGACTCAGGACATTCCGAAAGCTATTGAGTGTCTTGAGCGTGCACTCAAGATCTCCATTCCACCTTTCACGGCTGGTATTTTCTCAGGTTTGGGGCAATTCTATTCCCTGACCCGGGATTTCAACCAGGCGATTGAATACTATGAGAAATCGCTTGAATTCAATCCGGATGATCCGGTCCCACATGCGCAAATTGGGTTGCTGCTTGAAGAATCTTTTGGCGACCGGAACAAAGCAAAGGAACATTATGAGATCTTCCTGAAGGAATACAAAGGCCCGGATCTGAATATGGTGAGGTATGTGCAAAGCAGGGTTCAGGCAATCAATGAGCGATTGTTCATGGAAGGCAATCTTAAAAAATAACCAAACGGAATCGCTATGTTCAGATTCCTGGCTTGGCTCTATTTCAAACTGTTCGGTTGGGAGGTAATCGGATCAAAGCCCGCTTACAAGAAGTTTATTGTCATTGTTTTACCTCATACAAGTGGGTTTGACTTCTTCCTTTCAAAAGCCTATGGGGTTTATTTCGGCATCAAATCAAAGGGATTAGTTAAGAAAGAGATGTTTTTCTTTCCCCTCAATCTGATTATCACCGCATTGGGGGCAATACCCGTGGACCGGCACCATAACCGGAAACTTGCTCAAAGACTTATCAGGGAATTCAATTCGAGGGAACAATTCGGCTTGACCCTAACACCCGAAGCCACGCGGAAAAAAGTGAGGAGACTCAAACGCGGATTTTATTACATTGCACAGGCAACTGGGGTTCCTGTGCTGATGGGATTCATTGATTTTAAGACCAAAAGGCTGGGTATCGGTCCTGAATTCAGGATTACCGGGGATTTTGACACTGATATTGTACAAATCAGGGATTTTTACCTTGGGATGGAAGGGATGCACCCAGGCAGGTTCGATGCTTCGTTACTGAAATGAGATGATAAGGCGGACAATACAACGGGGAATGGCCAAAGTGCTGATGTTGATTACCAACTGGCATATTGAGGGCAAGATCCCCGACCTGAATAAATGTGTGATCATTGGAGCCCCGCATACCAGCAACTGGGATTTTCTTTTTGCCATGATTTACAAGCTCAATTATGGCCTGAATATTCATTTTCTGATGAAAAAGGAGCTGTTCAGCTTTCCTGTGGGGGGAATTATGAGATGGATCGGAGGCATTCCGGTTGACCGGCAGCAGCACAATAATATGGTTGGGCAATTGGGACATAAAATCAAAAATTCAAGATCATTTTATCTGGCTCTCTCTCCGGAAGGCACCCGTAAAGCTGTAAGGGTTTGGAAACGTGGATTTTATCATATTGCAAAAGCTGCAGATGTGCCAATTGTACTGGCCTATATGGACTATCGCAGGAAAGTGGTCGGGGTGGGACCAGTTTTCTATCCGGGGGATGACATCGACAGGGACATGAGGGAGATCGCTTCCTTTTATTCGACCATTACTGCCAAATTTCCGGAGCAGTTTCACCTGCCGGCCTGATTCAGGTCAGGCTAAAGCATCAAGCAGTATTTCAATGGGATGAAGTGCCTTTCGACCGGTCCCGTCTTTTATGTGGTGCCGGCATGAGGTCCCGGGAGCACAAATGATCTCTTCGCTTTCGGCGTTTCTGACGGTTGGAAACAATACCAGTTCGCCCACCTTTGCCGCCAGACCGTAATGCTCTTTTTCATACCCGAAACTTCCGGCCATGCCGCAACATCCTGAGGGGATCTCAGAGCAGGTGAGGTTTTGCGGAAAGTTCAGTACAAACAGGGTTGGCCTGGTGGAAGCAACGGCCTTCTGCTGGCAATGCCCATGCAAAAGGATTATAAGTGAGCGGTCGGAGAACTCCGATTGCATAATGCGGCCTGCCTTGATTTCACGTTCGAGGAATTCCTCAATTAACAGGCAGTTCCGGCCAAGTTTTCGGGCCTCTTCCTTAAGGTCAATACCGGCAAGATCCGGGAACTCATCGCGGAAACCCAGAATAGTGGAAGGTTCTATACCTACAAGCGGAGTCTCCTCGGTGATCAGGTCCCTGAAGTGCAGTATCGATTTTCGGACCAGTTTTTGGGCTTTTCTGAGCAGTCCCTTGGATATGTAGGTCCGGGCACTTAAAATACCTCTCGAGACGATTACACGGTATCCAAGACCTGTTAAAAGCCTGATAGCCTTGAAACCAAGTTCAGCCTCCTGATAATCGGTAAACTCATCAATATAAAGGTATACGGAACCTTTGATTGTTGCGGATGAAGGATTTACTGCCAGCAAATGGGCTTTCAATTTATTTGGACCGGATCCCGACAGCCGGGGCAGGGAGCGGAGGGGGTGAAATCCGATTACCCTTTTGATCAGCCCGGAAATGAGGCGGTTTGTAAGCATCGGATTAACCAGCCAGGCAAAGGGTTGCCCCAATCTGTACAATACCGGCATATGGGCTATTACGCGGGTTCTGAAAGGTATACCATGGACATCGTACCAATGTTGTAAGAATTCCCCCTTGAGCTTTGCCATGTCGACACTGGACGGGCATTCAGATTTGCATGCCTTGCATGAGAGGCAAAGATCCAGAATCTCATAAATCTCACTGTGGTTCAGCCGGTTGTCTGATATTGGCTTCTTATAAATGAATTCACGGAGGATATTGGCTCTGGCCCTGGTGGAATTCTTTTCATCCAGCGTAGCCTGATAGGAAGGGCACATGGTTCCTCCCCGGGTATGCGGTTTCCTGCAGTCGCCGCTACCGTTGCATTTCTCAATTGCCCGCACCATTCCCAGATCCGAGGAGAAATCATATATCGTGTTTATTTCAGGAGTGGGTTGTCCCGGGATCGTCCGGAGAAACTCATCCATTGGGAGTGCATCGGTAATTTTGCCGGGATTCAGAATCCCTTTTGGATCAAATACTTTCTTTACCCTTTTGATCAGGGTATAATTATTTTCGCCGAGCAGTTCGGGAATAAAGGCTGCACGTAAACGCCCATCGCCGTGCTCTCCGCTGAATGATCCCCGGTATTTCTTAATGATTTTAACCGTTTCTCCTGCAATCTTTTTGAATAGGATCAGGTCACCCGGATCTTTCAGGTCAAGAACAGGCCTCAGATGCAATTCACCGGTTCCAACGTGGGCATGATAAACACAAGTCATTCCGTAACGCCTGAAAAGCTCCTCCATCTCGGTGATGTACTCCGTCTGTCTCGTAACAGGCACGGCAGTATCCTCAATGATCGTAACCGATTTTTTATCCCCGGGAATATTGGCCAGTAAACCAAGACCTGCTTTTCTCAGATCCCATACTTTTTTCATGTCGCTTCCGTATACTACCGGATAGGCGTAACCAAGTCCCCTGGACTTCAGATCTTCAATGGTTTGGTTGAGTGTTTGATCAAGCGCTCCCCGGGTTTCAAATGCAAATTCTATGATCAGAATGGTTTTCGGCCGGCCTTCGATAAAAAAGCGGTTAGGCAGCTGCGAATGGTTTGATTTGGTACATTCCAGAACCACATCGTCCATGAGCTCAACTGCCGTGGGCTTATGGGCAAGCGCCACAAGATTGGCGTTAATTGATTCGATAAGGTCGCTGAAATGAGCGCATAACAGGGCCCGGTGAGTAGGCGGAGCAGGGACCAGATTAAGTTTAATGGCAGTGAAGAACGCCAGAGTGCCTTCGGATCCGCCTAATAACGTACTGACATTGAAATTCTTACCATTACCGGTGAAAGGATCTGTTTCAAGCAGGAGGTCAAGAGCATATCCGGTATTCCTCCTCGGAACAGCCGGATCAGGATAACCTTCCCGGATACTATCCTGATTGATAGGATCGGTCAGGATCTCTTTTAATTCCGTGTAAATGTGATTTTCGAGCAGGTTGCCCTCACACTTCAATGCCAATTCCTCAGGAGTAAGACTTTCGAAGGTGACAACGCTGCCATCGCTGAGCACGGCCCTTACCGCCAGCGTATGATCACGGGTGCTGCCGTAAACCACCGATCGAAGTCCGCATGCATTGTTCCCCAGCATTCCACCGATCATGCAACGGTTGGAGGTGCTTGTTTCGGGCCCGAAGAACAATCCCTGTTTCAATAATACTGCATTCAGTTCGTCAAGAATCACCCCAGGCTCAGTCCAAACATATTGCTGGCGTGCATCTATGTCCACTATTTTGGTCATGTGCCTCGAAACATCCACCACAATCCCGGCACCTACCACTTGTCCGGCCAGGGAGGTACCGGCAGTTCTCGGGATCAGCGGGATCTGATGTTTTCCTGCAAATCTGACCAGCTCAATGATGTCGGCTTCATCCATGGGGTAGGCTACTGCGACTGGAAGTTCACGATAAACGGAGGCATCCGTAGCATAGGCAGTCCGGGTGATGATATCAGTCAGAAGTTCCCCTTTCAGGGCTTGTTTCAGGGGTTCAAGGTTGGTTGGCATGGATACAAAAATAAATGATCCCCGCCAAAGCAGGGATCATTTATATCAATTCGGTGAAAATGATCTAGAAAAGCTTCATGTCATCAAGGGCATTCATTACCTCCTTGACAGATTTGGCTGAATCATTGAGCATTTGCATCTCCTTTTCATCCAGGTTGAGATGAATAATGCGCTCAATACCGTTTTTGCCAAGAATAACCGGAACTCCCAGGTAAATATCATTCAGGCCAAATTCGCCGTCAACATAGGCACAAACCGGGAATACGCGATGCTGGTCCCTGACAATGGCATCCACCATGGCGGCTACTGCGGCGCCAGGGGCATACCATGCTGATGTTCCCATCAGGTTGACCAGTTCACCGCCACCTTTTCTGGTTCTTTCAATGATCTTGTCAAGAACATCATCACCCAGCAGGTCGGTAACCGGAATACCTGATACCGATGTGTACCTTTTGAGCGGCACCATGGTATCCCCGTGACTTCCGAGCAGCAGGGCGTGAATGTCCTTCGGGGAAATGTTCAGTGCTTCGGCGAGAAATGCCTTGTAGCGGCCTGTATCGAGAACACCGGCCATACCGAACACCTTGTTGGGGGTTTTGTTGGCGGCAAGGTAGGCTGCATAGGTCATAACATCCAGCGGGTTTGACACCACAATAATGATGGCATCCGGGGAATATTTAACGGCCTTTTCAGTTACCTCCTTCACAATCACTGCATTGGTCTTGATCAGATCGTCCCTCGACATACCCGGCTTTCTTGGAATACCGGCGGTAATGACGATGACTGATGAGTTCCGGGTCCTGAGATAATCATTGGTTACACCAACCACCCTCGAATCAAAATTAAGGATGGAGGAGGTCTGCCACATATCAAGGGCTTTGCCTTCAGCCGTTCCTTCTTTTACATCCACCAGCACGACCTCCTTAGCAAGGTCTTTTCTGGCAATTTCCTGTGCTACAGTGGCACCAACGTTACCCGCACCGATAATAGTTATCCTTCTGTCCATAATTAGTTAGGTTTTAAAATTTTATAGGTGAATCAAGACCTGCTTTTTCGATGAACCACCTGGTGTTCTGAGATTTGGGACGTTCAATCGGAAGTCCGTAAACACGGTCCCAGATCAGGGATGCGAGCACTCCCAATGCCCTTGAAACAGCGAAAAGAACAGTATAAAATTCGTATTGCTTAATTCCGTAGTGAACAAGAATGGCTCCTGAATGAGCATCCACGTTTGGCCACGGATTCTTGATTTTTCCAACCGATCCGAGAATCGGAGGAACCACTTCGTAAATATTGCTGACCACCTGGAACAACGGATCATCGGGTAAATACTTCAGGCAGAACTCCCTTTGTGCAACATAGCGGGGATCTGTTTTTCTCAGCACTGCATGACCATACCCCGGGACAACGCGACCTTCGTTCAGGGTTTTTCTCACATAATCACCAATCTGATCCTTGGTTGGATTTTCTGACCCGATATCCTTCATCATGTCAAAAATCCACCGGATTACTTCCTGGTTGGCAAGTCCGTGCAGCGGTCCAGCCAATCCCAGCATACCTGCGGCATAAGCCTGATAAGGGGAGGCGAGGGCTGATCCAACCAAATGAGTCGTATGGGCACTAACGTTGCCTCCTTCGTGATCGGCATGGATCGTCATGTAGAGTCTGAACAGTTTCTTCACCTCGTCGTTGTCGAACCCCATCATGTGTGCAAGGTTTCCAGCCCAGTCGAGATCCGAATCCGGTTCAATATGATGGCCGTTATGATAGGCGTGCCGGTAAACATAAGCCGCAATCCTTGGGATCCGGGCAATAAGGTCCATCACCCCTTCGTAGGTGGAATCCCAGTAATCCTTTTTAGCCACACCGGCTTCGTATGCCTTCATGAACCTGCTGCTTCCGGCCATTGAAACGATGGCTGTAACAAACATGTTCATGGGATGAGTATCCGGGGGCAATGAATCGATTACGTCAAACACATGCTTTGGGACAGTGGCACGTTTGGTCCATTCAGTCTGTATGTAATGAACATCATCAGGAGTAGGCAGTTCATCCATCAGCATCAGGTAAAACAATCCCTCCGGTAATGGTTCATCTTCAGGGGAGATCTTGGGAAGCAGTTCCCTGAGTTCGGGAATCGTATACCCCCTGAAACGGATCCCTTCTTCCGGGTCCAGTTTTGAAGTGCAGGTTAAAAGGCTGACCACCCCTTTCATGCCGGACAAAACATGTCCGATGGTTACCTCACCGACAACCACATCCCCAAATTCATTCTTAAGTTTTTTAACGATCTCGGCTTTGGGAACAGCCCGCTCGATAAACTTCTTTTTAATCTGTCCCATAAATCAGGCTATATTTTTTAGTAGGTTTTTCTCAATAGCATCAAAGAATCCCTCAGTCGTCAGATACTGATAGCTGCTGACCTTGTCACCGAAGACAAGCATGGCCAGATCCTTGGTCATTTTACCCTCCTCAACGGTATCAATGCAAGCTTTTTCAAGCTTCTCGGCAAATGAAATGAGTGCGGCATTTCCGTCGAGCTTTCCCCTGAAGGCAAGCCCCCGGGTCCAAGCGAAAATTGAAGCAATCGGATTGGTTGAGGTCGGTTTGCCCTGCTGATGCTGGCGGTAATGACGGGTTACGGTACCATGTGCCGCTTCCGCCTCCATGGTTTTGCCGTCGGGTGTGATGAGGACTGAAGTCATCAGGCCTAATGAACCAAATCCCTGGGCCACGGTATCCGATTGAACGTCCCCATCGTAATTCTTACAGGCCCAAACATATCCTCCGCTCCATTTAAGTGCGGCAGCAACCATGTCATCGATCAGCCGGTGCTCATAATAGATCCCGGCTGCCTCGAATTTCTGCCTGTAATCACTCTCATAAATAGCTGCAAAAATGTCCTTAAACCTACCGTCGTATGCCTTCAGAATGGTATTCTTGGTCGACAGGAACAGCGGCCATTTTTTATTGAGGGCCATATTAAAGCATGAATGGGCGAATCCGGTGATGGATTCATCCGTGTTGTACATGGCCATGGCAATACCATCATCATCGAAGTTGTATACTTCATGAACATGCGGTTGTCCATTTTCAGGTGTGAAGGTGATTGTTAGCTTGCCCTTGCCCTTAACCACAAAATCAGTTGCCCTGTACTGATCACCAAAGGCATGACGGCCAATGCAGATGGGCTGGGTCCAGCCCGGCACCAGCCGCGGAATGTTGCTGATCAGGATCGGCTCCCTGAACACAGTGCCGCCCAGGATGTTACGAATGGTTCCATTGGGACTTTTCCACATCTTTTTCAGGCCAAATTCAGTCACACGGGCTTCATCCGGAGTGATGGTGGCACATTTGATCCCGACTCCGCATTTGAGGATGGCTTCAGCCGCTTCAACCGTTACCTTGTCATTGGTTTCATCACGATGCTCTATCCCCAGATCAAAGTACTGGATCTTTAAATCTACAAAAGGCAGGATCAGGCGTTCCTTAATCATTTTCCAGATGATGCGGGTCATCTCATCACCATCCATCTCAACTACCTGATTTTCAACAATAATCTTCTTCATTAACGGACAATTGGTTAGTTCTTGTAAATATATAGATTTTTAAATAATTGCATGAATAATCATTTGGATTGCTGACTCCTGATAAGATTCAGAGCCGAGCCGGCCTTAAACCATTCAATCTGGTTCTCATTATAGGTATGGTTTACCCTGATCTGATCCTCCTTGCCGTCTGAATGCCTGATCACCAGGGTTAACGGAACGCCGGGCTTAAAGCTTTCAAGTCCAATAATATCAAAGGTATCATCCTCTCTGATGAGGGAATAATCAGCTTTGTTGTCGAAGGTGAGGGCCAGCATCCCCTGTTTTTTGAGGTTGGTTTCATGAATGCGGGCGAATGACTTCACCAGGATAGCCCTGACACCCAGGTATCTGGGCTCCATTGCGGCATGTTCCCTGGAAGATCCTTCACCGTAATTTTCATCACCCACCACGATTGAATTCAATCCCTTTGCCTTGTACATCCTTGCGGATTCAGGCACAGTCAGGTATTCACCGTTCAGCTGATTCTTTACTTTATTGGATGCTTTGTTGAACTCATTCACAGCTCCGATGAGGAGATTGTTTGAAATATTCTCAAGATGGCCTCTGTAGCGCAGCCATTTGCCAGCCATCGAAATATGGTCGGTGGTGCATTTGCCTTCGGCCTTGATCAGAAGGTGCAATCCTTTCAGATCCTTTCCTTCCCAGGGCTTGAAGGGTTCAAGAAGTTGCAGCCTTTCAGAACCCGGGGCCACATGAATCTCAATCGCCGATCCATCCTGTGCCGGCGCCTGATAACCATTGTCATCCACTGCAAAACCTGATGCCGGAAGTTCTATCCCGGCCGGTTCATCGAGCTTTACCTTTAAACCTGCTTCATTGACCAGTTCGTCAGTAACCGGGTTGAACGTCAGCCTGCCTGCAATGGCCAGGGCCGTTACAATCTCCGGAGAGGCAACAAAAGCATGGGTATTGGGGTTACCGTCATTGCGGCTGGCGAAATTGCGGTTAAACGAGGTTATGATGGAGTTCTTTTCCTGTTTTTCCGAATTATGGCGAGCCCACTGGCCGATGCACGGACCGCAGGCGTTAGCCAGCACCATGCCTCCGATAGATTCAAAGGTATCTATCAGGCCATCACGCTCGATGGTATACCTCACAAGCTCTGAGCCGGGGGTAATGGTAAATTCTGATTTTACCTTAAGGTTCTTCTCAAGTGCCTGCCTGGCAACCGAAGCCGCCCTGGTGAGGTCCTCATAGGATGAGTTGGTGCATGATCCGATCAGTCCAACCTCCAGTTTTTCAGGATATCCGTTTTCAGCAACAGCTTTGGCAAATTCCGAAAGCGGCCATGCCTTGTCGGGGGTGAACGGACCATTGATATGGGGCTCAAGGTTGGAGAGATCTATCTCAATCACCTGATCGAAGAAGCTCTCAGGATGCTCGTAAACCTCAGGATCTCCGTCGAGATGAACTGCAATAGCATCAGCTAGTTTCGCCACATCCTCACGTCCTGTGGCTTTAAGATAATCAGCCATTTTCCTGTCATAGCCAAACAGGGAAGTGGTGGCCCCGATCTCGGCTCCCATATTGCAGATGGTTCCCTTGCCGGTAGCCGAAATGGTATGAGCGCCCTCGCCGAAGTATTCCAGGATAAACCCGGTACCTCCCTTGACAGTCAGAATCCCGGCCACCTTCAGTATTACGTCTTTAGCTGAGGTCCAGCCACTCATCCGGCCTGTGAGCTTAACACCAATATATTTAGGATATTTAAGCTCCCACGCCATCCCCGACATAACATCAACCGCGTCAGCACCGCCAACACCAATCGAGATCATGCCCAACCCTCCGGCATTTACGGTATGGGAATCAGTCCCGATGATCATTCCTCCCGGGAAAGCATAGTTTTCGAGAATTACCTGATGAATGATACCGGCTCCGGGCTTCCAGAATCCGATCCCGTATTTATTTGATACCGAGGCAAGAAAATTAAATACTTCCTCATTGGTTTCCTGAGCAACCCGCAAGTCTTCCCGGGCACCGATCTTTGCCTGGATCAGGTGATCGCAATGAACGGTTGAGGGAACCGCGGTTCTTTTCTTTCCGGCCTGCATAAATTGCAGCAGCGCCATCTGTGCCGTGGCATCCTGCATGGCCACCCTGTCGGGTGCAAAGTCGACATAGTCACTGCCCCTTACAAACGGCTTTTCGGGAAAACCATCGAAAGTGTGGGCATACAGGATCTTGTCAATCAGGGTTAAAGGCTTTCCTACCAATTTCCTCGCGCGCTCCACCTTATCTGGATACGCTGCATAAATCCTTCTAATCATCTCAATATCAAAGGTCATGGCTATAGTATGTTAGTTTATTGTCTTCCTTCAAAAATCAACTGATCTCCGGCAAATAAAAATAATTAAATCACGAATGTAGAAAAGTCTGGAAACTGACAAAAATCATGGGATAGAAAGAATTCAGCCCCGCTTTTTTGGCTATATTTGTGGATTCGACAAACAACACCTAAATAACTGATTGACATGGAATTACTAGAGAAGATCAAAACGAATGCCAAAAAATTCAACAAGCGCATCGTTTTACCTGAGGCGTGGGAGGAAAGGACACTTAGAGCAGCAGATATTCTGATCGCTGAGGGGATTGCCCAAATATACCTGACTGAGAAAAGGGACGTGGTCATGAAGGAGGCAGCCAGGCTGGGACTTAAGAACATTGAAAAGGCCGTCATTATTGATCCGGCCGGTCATCCGAAAAAGGAAGCCTATGCGGATCTGATGGTTGAACTCAGAAAAAGTAAAGGTTTGACGAAGGATGAAGCAATGAAGCTCCTTGACAATCCGCTCTATCTGGCCACCATGATGATCAAGGCCGGGGATGCAGACGGTGAGGTGGCAGGTGCAAACAATGCAACCGGTGATGTGCTGCGTCCGGCATTCCAGTTCGTAAAAACCCTTCCGGGAATTTCGGTCGTTTCAGGTGCCTTCCTGATGATCATGCCTGATAAACAATGGGGTGATAATGGTCTGATGGTGTTTGCCGACTGTGCTGTTCATCCGAATCCGACTGCAAGGGAACTGGCCGAAATAGCAGTTTGCACAGCCCAAACCACTAAGGCAATCGCCGAAATGGAGCCCCGCGTAGCTTTGCTGAGTTTCTCCACAAAGGGCAGCGCCAAACATGAAATGGTAGATAAAGTGGTTGAAGCCACCCGTATCGCACAGGAAATGGCACCGCAGTTCCTCTTTGACGGTGAACTCCAGGCGGATGCCGCTATTGTTGCATCCATTGGCAGCAAAAAGTGCCCCGACAGTCCGATCGCAGGTAAGGCAAACGTGCTGGTCTTCCCAACGCTCGAAACCGGGAACATCGCATACAAACTTGTTCAGAGACTTGCCAATGCCGAGGCGGTGGGACCAGTGTTGCAGGGTATGGCTGCTCCGATCAACGACCTGTCAAGGGGATGTTCGGTTAGTGATATCGTCAATCTGGTTGCTATAACGGCAAACCAGGCAGCAGGATCTTATTAAAATACTATAATAGAATATTTTACAATGGCAGATTTAGTTGAAAGCATAGAACAATATGCTTTAAGTCAGAAGCACCGCAATAAATCCCAATTCGCTAAGGTTGGAGTTGTCGGGGCTGGCACAGTAGGGCAGACCATCATCAGAATGATTGCCGTGAGCGGCATTGAAGTAGTTTTCGTGGAGCTCGATGAGGAGAAGATTGCCGCAGCAATCGCCGGTATCGGGACAGAACTCGATAACATGATCAACCGCTGGGGGATGACCCAGGGAGAAAAGCGGGCCGTGATGAACCGGATCAAAGGCACGATTCATTGCAAGGACCTTACCGGTTGCGATCTCGTGGTTGAGGCAATCAAGAGCAGAAGCCGGGAGGAAAGGGTTAGTCTCAGGAAGGAGATCTTTAAGCGGATTGAAGAGTTTGTCGATCCCACCACCATCATTGCCACCAATTCCACCACCATTGTAATCACAGAACTCTCATCCGAATTAAAATATAAAGACCGCTGCGTTAGCCTTCATTTCTCAACCTCCAATCCCGGAGCCAATATCGTTGAGGTTGCCAGGGGATTGTACACTTCCGATGAAACCTACGACAACGTTAAGAAGTTCGTCAGACTGATCGGTAAAAAGATGATTCCTGTGGTGGAAAGCCCTGGCCTTATGTCCGTCAGGCTGTTTGCCACCCTGATCAATGAGGCTTGTGAGATTTACCTCGAAGGTGTTGGTCAGAAGGAGGATATCGACCTGGCAGTAAGAACAGGTCTTGGCTTGGGAATGGGGCCTTTTGAACTGGCCGACAAGATCGGACTCGATAAGGTAGTGAGATGGCTTGACAACCTCTATAATGAATTCGGCGATATGAAATACAAGGCTTCACCGCTTCTGAAAAGGCTTGTCAGGGCCAATCGCATCGGCAGGGTTGCCGGTGAAGGTTTTTATAAATATGATGCTAACGGAAAACGGATCGAAACCACTTCTTATTAATTAGTTTACAATGAAGATTTTAGTACTGAACTGCGGAAGTTCATCTATCAAATATCAGCTTTTCGACATGTCCGATAAAAGTGTGATGGCTAAAGGGATTGTCGAGAAGATCGGTCTTAAGGGATCATTTCTTAAACATACCAAGGCAGATGGTCAGAAGGTTACGCTTGAGGGTGAGATCCTTGACCACCAGACGGGTATCGAATATGTTCTCGGAGTCCTCACAAGTAAAAACCACGGCTGCATCAGCGGTCTTGATGAGATCCAGGCTGCCGGTCACAGGGTGGCCCACGGAGGCGAAAATTTTTCCGACTCTGCCTTTATCGATGATATGGTTCATTTTGAAATTGAAAAATGCGTTGAACTGGCTCCGCTGCACAATCCGGCAAACCTGAAGGGAATAGATGCCATGGCCCGTCTGATACCGGGACTGCCGCAGGTTGCTGTTTTTGACACCTCATTTCACCAGACCATGCCGGAGCATGCCTTCATGTATGGGATTCCCTATTCATTGTACAAGAAGTACAAGATCCGCCGCTATGGTTTCCATGGAACCTCCCATCGCTACGTTTCAAAGAAAGCCTGCAATATTCTGAACCTTGACTTTAATTCCATCCGGATCATATCATGCCATCTTGGGAACGGAGCTTCCGTCGATGCCATTCAGAACGGCAAATCGGTTGATACTTCGATGGGATTCACCCCGGTGGAGGGACTGATCATGGGCACGCGTACCGGTGATCTCGATCTGGGTGTTCTTACTTTTATCATGGACAAGGAAGAAATTGATCAGCAAACCGCCAATACCCTGATTAACAAGCATAGCGGGATGCTGGGCGTATCAGGGGTTTCTTCTGATATGAGGGAAATCGAGAATGAAGCATGGACAAACGGAAATAAAAGGGCACAGCTGGCATTGGATATGTACCACTACCGGGTGATCAAATACATCGGTGCCTACGCAGCCGCAATGAACGGAGTCGATCTCATCCTGTTCACCGGTGGAATAGGGGAGAATGCTCCTGAGAGCCGGGAGGCTATTTGCCAGAACCTCGGCTTTTTGGGTGTGGATTTCGAGAAGGAAAGAAACGACAACAAGCGGGGCAAGGATGTTGTGATTACCAGGGATGGCTCAAAGGTGACCGCCATGGCAGTAACAACCAATGAAGAACTGGTTATTGCCGAAGATACCCAGAGAATTGTGACCACAAGGAAATAACGGCTTTAAAAGACGATACAGATCCTTATTAATGAAAAGTATCAGTGAACTATCCGACAGGGTAAAGTCGTCCAAACGGCTTAAAAAGCTGGTTCTGGCAGCTGCTCAGGATCAACACGCCCTGCTCGCCGTCAGGGAGGCATACCTTGCCGGAATTATCCTTCCGGTGCTGATCGGGGACCAGGTTAAGATTGAGGAAATTGCCTCTTCAATTGATTTTAACCTGGAAAACCTTCAGCGGATCCATGAGCCCGATCTGAACCTTGCCGTTGAGCTGTCGGTCAGGATGATTCACTACGGAGATGCGGATATTCTGATGAAGGGCAGCTGCGGTACGGCTCAGCTGTTAAAAGGGGTACTGAATAAAGAGTGGGGACTCAGAAAGGGTGATCTGCTTTCGCACTTTGCCCTTTTTGAGATTCCCGGATACCATAAACTGCTGGCAGTTACCGATGTGGCAATCAATATTGCCCCTGATGCCAAAGCCAAGGAGGCTATTCTCAATAATGCGGTTGATTATATGAACCGTATGGGCTATGAAAGCCCTAAGGTGGCAGTTATTGCCGCCGTTGAGAAGGTGAATGATCAGATGCCCGCCACACTGGATGCAGAGATTCTGGTTAACCGGCATAAAGAAGGGCTGATCCCTGGCTGCCTGGTCGACGGACCATTCGCCATTGATAATGCGGTAAGCAGGGAAAGTGCTGAACATAAGGGAATTGTCAGTGATGTTGCCGGTGATGCAGATCTGCTTCTGATGCCTGATATTGAAGCCGGTAACGTATTTTACAAAACCCTGGCTTTCCTGACAGACGCAAGAGTGGCCTCGGTGGTTCTGGGGGCTTCAGCCCCCATCGTTCTGACCAGCCGCAGTGATTCTGAAGATGCTAAATTCAACAGCCTGTTGCTGGCAACCGCTGTATAACCCATTTGGAGATAAATCCCTCACTTATGAAGCCTGTTGAAATACTGGTAATCAACCCTGGATCAACCTCCACCAAGATTGCTGTATTCCAGCATAACCGTCCGGTTTTCCAGAAAAATATCCGGCATACGCCTGATGAACTGAAACCTTTTAACCGGGTGGCCGACCAGTATGATTTCAGGAAGCAGCATATCCTTGAGGAGTTGGCCCAGGCGGGTATTTCGGTAGATTCGATCGATTTTGTCGTTGGCAGGGGCGGACTCCTAAAACCGATCGAATCGGGCGTTTATGAGGTCAATGAGGCCATGATCCGCGATCTCACAAGTATTACCGGAACGGAGCACGCAAGCAACCTCGGGGCACTAATCGCCCACGATCTGGCTTCAATGATCCCCGGTGCAAGAGCTTTCATAGCAGATCCCATTGTGGTGGATGAACTGGAAGATGTTGCCCGTCTTGCGGGGCATCCACGATTCAGCCGGATTTCGGTGTTCCACGCACTGAATCAAAAGGCTGTCGCCAGAACTTATGCCAGTTCCATTAACAGAAAATATGAGGATCTGAACCTTATTGTAGCCCACCTTGGGGGTGGAATCTCAGTGGGTGTTCATGAAAAGGGAAGGGTGGTCGACGTCAATCAGGCCCTCGACGGCGAAGGCCCTTATTCTCCCGAAAGAGCCGGAACCGTGCCGATCGGTCAGTTAATCGACCTTTGCTTCAGTGGCGAGATGACCAAGGAACAAATAAGAAAATCATTGGTCGGTAACGGTGGTCTGGTTGCTTATCTTGGCACCAGTGCTGCCAATGAAGTGGAAGAGCGGATCAAAAACGGCGATGAAAATGCACGATTGGTATACGAGGGAATGGCTTATCAGGTGGCCAAGGAGATCGGATCCGGGAGCGTCGTTCTGAAGGGAAGGGTGGATGCAATCCTCTTAACAGGCGGCATAGCATTCAATGATCTGTTCATTCAACTTCTAACCTACAGGATCGCCTGGATCGCACCGGTCAGGGTATTTCCGGGAGAGGATGAAATGAGAGCCCTGGCCCTTAACATTCTCATGATCGCTTCAGGGGAACTTCAGCCGAAAATCTATTCGTGATTACCAACCGAGAAAAAAAATGAAAAGCCATTCCAAAATAGCCGAAGGTTTTTACTTTTGCATCACCATTTAAGCGGGAGTAGCTCAGGGGTAGAGCATCAGCTTCCCAAGCTGAGGGTCGCGGGTTCGAATCCCGTTTCCCGCTCATCACAGAAAAACAGGCACTTACGCCTGTTTTTTTTGTTTTATTCGTGCCTGAGAATTCTCTATATATCCACAAGATCAGGTTGTCCCAACAAACTACATATTCTTAAAGCCATATTGAGTTATTGGCAGTCCTTTGGTTGACATCGCTAAATAAAATCAATTAACATCAACAACATTTACATATTTAAACCGGTTACAAATCACAATTGTAACTATTGATGTTGACATACCTGATTCACTATTGTACACCTGAATCCAGGTCACGCCATTTTGGCGGTACGGAAACGCCGGCTAGTATACATAAGATTTAATGAACATATAATCAGTGATTTACATGCTTGTTTCTCAATTATTAGATAATGTGATCATGCTATTTAGCCCGTAAACACGGGATTTTAGTGCGTATTGACATGTTATGTTCTGATATAATACTGATATTCATATACTTAATATATATTATTTAAATCTGAACTTAGTATAGTTAAAGGCTTAAGACGCCCTGTCACACCTTGAAATTCAGTTATCTCAAGCATTCTATAAGAGATTCTTCTTAATAATTGAAAGATAATTAGATATGAATTACGAAGGATAAGCTGTTTTTTTTCCTCTATAGTCATTCGTAAGGTGCTTTTACAAACAAGCTCTAAATAACTTTAGGTGGTGGTTTGAAGCCTGTTATATTTAGTTGATATACAAATGTAATTATGGGAAATTTACAATTGTTTATCGTATGTTACATATCTATTCATTGACATTTGACAATTGTATTTTGTGAATTGGGTTGCTTGATTTACATTTGTTACATGGTACAAAGAATAAAAGAATTGATCCTGAATGAGGGGTTGACATCAGGAACCTTTGCTGATTTAGTCGGTGTTCAGCGAAGCAGCATCTCCCATATTCTGAATGGAAGGAATAACCCGAGCCTTGACTTTATTGTCAAAACCCTTCAACAGTTTCCCCGAGTGAACCCAGAATGGTTGCTACTAGGTCAGGGTCAGATGTATAGGGATGATCAAAGTGTTAATAAACAATCTGTTAAGGAACCATCGATCTTTGATGCTCCTCCAGAAGCACCTAAACCCAGACCAGTTATCAGGGAAGAGAAACTGCCTGATAAAGAGATAATAACAGTTGAAAAACCAGAGAAATTCATCAGTAAGGTTTTAATCTTCTATTCCGATTCGACCTACACAGAAATGATTCCACAAAATTCGGGGCAATAATGTATGATCATGGAATTCGGTATTTTTGTTACCGAAACTCTTGTCCCGATGATCTACAAAAAATTTTTCCGGCCGATACTTTTTCTTCTCTCTCCTGAGACCATACACCACATCCTTTTCTTTTTCTTCAGGTTCATCCCATTCCTGGGACATCTGATCGGGATCAATAATAAGAGGCTTATAAGGCAATTGCCAGCTGTTAATACCCTGGGGCTCCCCTTCAACCATCCTTTCGGAATAGCAGGAGGCCTTGACAAAGATGCCAGGGCAATCCGGTTTTTCCGGAATCTTGGATTTGCATTTGTGGAAATAGGCACAGTAACACCGAAAGGCCAGAAAGGCAACCCGAAGCCCCGTCTCTTCCGGTTACCTAAGAATCAGGCCCTGATTAACCGGATGGGATTTAATAATGAAGGTCTTGATGCGATTGTTAAACGTCTGAGAAAACGTCCCTCAGGAATCATCATTGGCGGTAATATAGGAAAGAACACCACCACATCCAATGAAGACGCTGTGGTCGATTTCGCAACCTGTTTTGAGGGATTGTACCCGTATGTGGATTACTTTGTGGTTAATGTAAGTTGTCCTAATATCAAGGATTTAAGCAAACTTCAGAATAAAGAAGATCTGGCCAGGATTTTGAACCGCCTGACCGAAATCAGGAGGCATCAGGAAATCCGGAAGCCCATTCTCCTGAAGATCTCTCCCGATCTTTCACAGAATCAGCTTGATGAGGTAATTGAAGTGGTTCTGTCATCCGGAATAGATGGACTGGTTGCCACGAATACCAGCATCCGGAGAATGAATCTTGATTATAGTGATAAGCAGCTGGACGAAATTGGAAATGGCGGTTTGAGCGGGGCTCCCCTGAGGCAGATATCCACTGACATGATCAGATATCTGAGAAGCCGCCTGCCTGAAGATTTTCCCGTGATTGGTTCAGGGGGTGTGATGACAAAGGATGATGCCTTCGAAAAGATAGATGCAGGGGCACAACTTGTTCAGGTGTATACGGGGTTTATTTATGAAGGTCCGGGAATGTTGACCGACCTTTTGAAAGCCTACCGGCGGACTGTACAGCGGAAATGAGAAAACCAAAAACTAACCAAAAAGAAGCATAACAAAACCAAACATTTAAACTGGCACAGCCGCCGGTGGTTTTCAATATCTTTATAAATCGAGAACAAATGCCTGGTTTTTTAGTTTTAAGGACCCTCCTTCATTAACATTTTTTTAACAAATGAAACACCCATGATTTGTAAAGAGCACAAACACCGATGAAAATTAAGGTGGTCTATCTTTGGTATCGAACCAAAGATAGATCATATGGACAAGCACGAGGTTGAGTTTGAGCAGGTGGTA
>Ga0172369_10000791_pt1 | contig 47000 bp, 37 predicted proteins | sample LakKiv25m_FD_114539 | JGI IMG/M metagenome (GOLD analysis project Ga0172369, IMG submission 114539) | Freshwater microbial communities from Kabuno Bay, South-Kivu, Congo - kab_022012_11.25m | ecosystem: Environmental > Aquatic > Freshwater > Lake | place: Democratic Republic of the Congo...
CGACGCAACTTTAGAGAAACACTATATCAAGCGACGAGTTCAGTCGGACGTTTTCTCCGAAGTTTTGCTGTACTTCCGGAGACCGCAGTAAATTCTTTGTCGTGCCTCTAGATCCAAGACTGCGGCGCGTCGAGCCCCATAAGGATGGCACTTTGGAGTCCTGAAGGTGATAAAACAAAACAAGTGATCCGACAACGCGGATTTTCATTGCCAGAAAGGTCTTTTTCGTGTAACCAAGAAAATAATTCCCACAGCCAATCGCGGGACGAGAGCCAATCTTGAAAACTAGCAGTTCATTCCTCATCAGCAGTGAATAAGACACCGCCAGGTCTAATTCCATAAGACCAGGAGTGCAAAATAGTCATAGCGTTGGGCATCGAATGAGTTCAACTAACCTCGTTAGCAGATCAAAAAAGGAGGTCGCGTGATGGACATCAGAAGGATTGTACTTGCTCTTTCAATGGCGCTCTTTATGGTTACAGGGACCGTGTGGGCAGCAGACGTGCCCGGCGTTACGGACACTGAGGTCGTTATCGGATGCACCACCCCGCTGTCAGGGCCTGCAGCCCTTTGGGGGACTACGGGGATGGGCATGAAGGCGTGGGCTGACTACATCAACGATAAGGGCGGCATCCATGGACGAAAAATTAAGTTCATTATGAAGGACGACGCCTACAACCCTACCCGTGGATTGGCTAATTTGCAGGAAATGAAAGGCAGTGTCTTTGCAGTCTGCGGAGTGCTCGGAACAGCTATTGTTAATGCGTCCAAAGACTTTTATACGGAGAACAAGCTCCCTTTGATCACTGCCTACGCGGACATCCGCATTTGGCAAGCCATGCCCCGGGATAAACTCAAGTATGTCTTCATTGCGTACCCCGATTACGGTGACGAGGCAGAATACATAACAAACTACGCGATTGACAAACTTGGCGCAAAGAAAATAGCCCTTTTTTACCAGAATGACGATTATGGCAAACATGCCATGGAGGGACTAAACAAGTCTCTGGCACAAAATTCGGGTAAAGCCCAACTAGTGGGGGCAGTGCCCTATGAGCTGTCGGAGAGAGCTTTGGCCAATCATGCTCTCAAACTAAAGGAGACTGGCGCAGACACGCTTCTTATCTACACAACCCCCACGCACGGGGCGTTGATCCTCAAAGAGATTCACAAGATAGGATTCAAACCAAAGACGCTCTCCACGTTTACCCTTGGCGACCCCATCATGTATAAACTTGCTGGAGAAGTATGGGAGGGGACTTATATAGCGCTGCCGGGGAACTCGGGCCTTCCAGGTGCTGACCCCGAGGCAGACCGCGTCGTTGACATCCTTTTGAAATATGACCCCAGCCTCAAGGGTAAGGAATATCTCGCCATATTTGGAGCGGTCTCGATGATGCACATGGTGGAGGGCCTTAAAAATGCTGGAAGAAACCTGACGGCGGAAAGTCTGATCAAAGGCATGGAAGTGATTAAAGACTGGAAGCCCGAAGGCCTCGGCGCCCAGGTGACCTATACGCCGGATCGAAGACATGGGGTTAACGCTTCGAGAATGAGTCAGGCCAAGGGTGGCAAGCATGTAGCCATAGAGCCATTCACAATTTTCAAGCCGCGGTTTTAACTTATGGCGCTGCTGCAAGTCGCCAATTTGTTCATAAGTTTCGGCGGGATAAAAGCACTGTCAGGAGTTGACCTCTCTTTAGAGGAAAGCGAGATCCTGACAGTGATAGGTCCCAATGGATCAGGGAAAACAACCCTCTTTAACTGCATTTCCGGGATATATCGCCCTACGGCCGGAGAGATAACGTTCAAAAATGAGAACATTGTCGGGGTCTCTCCCGGCCGTATCGCAGAGAGAGGCATAGCCCGTACCTTCCAGAATCTCCGCTTGTTCATGCACATGGATGTGGTGGATAACCTCATGCTTGGCCGGCATGTGCAATTTCGTCGGAACCCTTTGCACGCGTTCCTTCGCATTCGTCGCGAAGAGATACGACACAGAGAAGTGGTCGAGGAGTTGATTGATTTTCTCGACCTCCAAGCCTATCGCCACCTGCTCGTTGGAGACTGCCCATATGGGGTCCAGAAAAGGGTCGAGATAGGGAGGGCCTTGGCCACGGAACCAAAGCTTCTCCTTTTGGACGAACCCATAGCAGGTCTTACTTCGGAAGAAAAAGAAGAATCGGCATACCGTATTACCGAAATCAGGGGCCGATTCAAGACGGCCATATTGCTGGTTGAACATGACCTCAGGATAGCCTCGAAGTTGGCTGACAAGATGATAGCCTTCGATCTCGGGCTGAAGATTGCCGAAGGAATGCCGGAAGAAGTCCAGCGACATCCGCAGGTGGTTCGGTCGTATCTGGGGGAGGTATAGGCATGACAGATAACAAGGAGTCGGATGCCCTCCTTAAAATCGAGGGTATCGAGACCCTGTATTTCGACAGAATTTACGCCTTACACGGCCTTTCTCTCAAGGTTAGACAAGGCGAGATATTCACCGTACTAGGGCCGAACGGGGCTGGGAAAACCACGCTGCTAAAAACAATTGCCGGTCTGCTTAAAGATCAACCCAAGAAGGGGCTGATAGAATTTCAAGGGAAGAAGATCCATCGGTTGGCCCCGGAAAAGATTTCATCCATGGGTATCGTGTACGTTCCGGAGGATCGAGGTCTCTTTCGGGAGCTTTCCGTAGGTGAAAATCTTGACCTTGGATGCTGGGGCCGCCGCGAGCGCGACACAAAGCAGGATATGGAGCGGGTGTACAGCTTGTTCCCCATACTTAAGACGCGGCGCGATCAACAGGCGGAGACCCTTTCCGGGGGGGAGCAGCAGATGTTGGCCATAGCCCGCGCCTTACTTAGGAGACCGACGCTCTTGATGCTGGATGAGCCGTCTCTTGGGTTGGCGCCCATGGTGGCGCGGTCGGTTTATGAAGCGCTGCTGCAGGTGAGCCGGGGGGGCACCACTATTCTTCTGGTGGAACAAAATGCCCGTCTTGCTCTGGGCGTCGCACATTACGGCTACATTATGGAAAGCGGTAGAATCGTACTTGAGGGAACGGCAAAGGAGCTTTCCCAGAACGAAGACGTTCAAGAGCTTTATCTTGGACTGGGAGGAGAAGCTGCGGCATCTCCCAAAGGCTGGCGTCTGTACAAGAAGAGAAGGAGATGGTGATGACAAAGGCGCCTTCAAACTTTCCAGACCTATTTTTCAGGCAAGTGGAGTGCAAGGTTGAGGCCACAGCGTTAAGGCATAAGGAGTACGGCATCTGGAAGCGTGTCTCCTGGCGTCAGTACGGAGACATGGTGGTCGAGGTCGCCGCCGGTTTACTGGCCTTCGGCCTCATGCGCGGAGACAAGGTCGCCATACTAGGAGACAACTGCCCTGAATGGCTCGTGTGTCACATCGCTGCTATGACTGTGGGAGGGGTCACATGCGGGGTGTATCCAACATCGGCGCCTGAGCAGATTGCCTACGTGGTGGGCCACTCGGAGTCTAAAATACTGTTCGTGGAAAATGAGGAACAGGTTGACAAGGTCCTCCAAGTATTGCCCGAGCTCAAGGTTACTACTGTGGTCGTATGGGATCCGAAGGGGCTTTGGGGCTTTAGCCACCCGGGAATCATCTTTTACGACGAATTTCTGAAGAAGGCCCGGGAGAAACTTCGGAACGAACCGGGCTGTGTGGACCAGGCTCTTCGGCAGATTAAGCCAGACGATACAGCGATGATCATCTATACATCAGGCACTACAGGCCGTCCCAAAGGCGCCATGATCTCGCACCGTAATATCCTCGGAATCACGGAGAGTTTCATGTCGGTCAACCAGGGAACCGAGGCAGACGAAATGGTCTCGTATCTTCCCTTGGCTCATATCTACGAAAACCTCATGTCCCTCTTCCAAGCAGTGTGGTCTGGCGCCACTGTTAATTTCGTGGAAAGCATGGATACTTTACCCCAAAATCTCCGCGAAGTCTCGCCTACAGTTTTCGCCAGCGTACCCCGAATTTGGGAAAAATTTGCCTCCATGATCGAGATCCGGATGTCAGATTCCACTCCATTGAAAAAGACTCTCTACCGTTTGAGCGTGTTAGTGGGGATGCGATATGTACGGACACCAAAAGGCGGGGGTGCTCGATTGTTGTGGTCCCTGGCCTACTGGCCACTGTATTGCTTGGTACTGTGCCATCTAAAAAGACAGCTAGGTTTTGAGCGGATCCGGTGGGCTGTGTGCGCTGCGGCGCCGGCATCGCCAGAGCTTTTCGAATACTATAACGCCCTAGGCATTCCGCTGCGTGAGGGCTACGGACAAACGGAATCAACAGGAGTCATAGCGCTGCAAAGAATAGATCGGCCTCGCTGGGGTTACGTGGGTGAACCGGTTGACAGCATGGAGATCAAAATTGCAGACGACGGCGAAATCCGTGTTAAAGGGGTAGGCGTCTTCCAAGGGTATTTCAAGGATCCAGAGTTGACTGCTTCCACAGTGGTAGATGGGTGGCTCTATACCGGCGACGTCGGAGCTATGGATGATGGTTTTCTCAAGATTCTCGACCGCAAGAAGGACATCCTCATTACTGCGGGCGGGAAAAATATTACCCCGGCTTTTATCGAAAACAAGCTGAAATTCAGTCCGTATATTCAAGACGCGGTTGTTATCGGAGAAAGAAGGAAATACCTCGTTGCCCTGATACTTATCGACGAGGACAATGTGACCAAATATGCCCAAGACAATCGCATCCCATTCACCACGTTTGCCGATCTAACTAAGAATCCAGATATCGACAAGTTAATAGAACAAGAGGTAGTAAAGGTCAACAAAACCCTATCCAAGGTGGAGAGCATCAAAAAGTTTGCACTCTTGCCAAGACGCTTCTACGAAGAAGACGGCGACGTGACTCCGACGAAGAAAGTGAAGAGACGCTTCCTCGAAAAACGCTACGCAGATTTGATCGAATCTCTGTACAAGAACTGAGCGAATATAATGGATTTAATAGAGAGTTATCGTGAGGAACTGCAGCTTATCCGAAAACCCTGGACTAGGGTCTGGGTGAGCGGGATTGTGATCGCCCTGGCGATGCTGCCATGGTGGGCGCCCGAGCATATTGCGTATCTTGCGACCATAATCTGTATCTATGCAATCGGAATCCAGGGCCAGAATCTGCTTATCGGGTACACCGGCCAGATTTCATTTGGCCAAGCAGGCTTTCTTGCCATCGGCGCCTACACTTTTGGCCACCTTTCTCGGATGGCGATTCCATGGCCTGTGGCTCTTTTGTGCGCTGGATTTGTTGCCAGCCTCTTCGGCGTAATTGTAGGATTTCCCTCCTTGAGGTTAAAAGGTCCTTATTTGGCCATTGCCACCATGGGATTCGGCATAGCAGTGTACCAAACTTTCGCCAACTCAGAATTGCTATCCGGCGGCCGTATGGGACTAACCATAGCCAAATTGGAGCCTTTTGGGGGCCTCTCCAAAGTGACATTCAACTATTATTTCAACTTTATCATAACGTTTATTTTCACCATTTTATCGTACAACATCATTTCATCATACATGGGACGCGCCTTTATTGCCATTCGGGATAACGACATAGCGGCCGAAGTGATCGGAGTTAACCTGACAAACTACAAACTGCTGTCCTTTGCAATCAGCTCTTTCTACACCGGCATCCAAGGGGCCCTATATGCCCAATTCCTAGGATTTCTCGAACCGAATATGTTCACCTTCATGGAATCAATCACGATTTTCGTAGCTGTCATTATCGGAGGTCTTGCGTCGGTGGAAGGATCGATAATGGGCGCGGCGTTCGTAATACTGGTTCCGCACGCGTTCAGCTCTTTCAAGGAAATGGTTCCAGTGGTGTTCGGCGCAACTATTCTCATCGTCCTTATTTTTGAGCCAATGGGGCTGGCTGGACGGTGGCTAAAGACTCGACTTTACTTACGCAACTGGCCTTTCCGATAAGAAGGCAGCGCAAGGGGATCTTTTGTATGGACCAGTTACTGCAATACACGGTGTCCGGCCTGGCGACAGGAAGCATTTATTCCCTAGTCGCTATAGGATTGGTGGTGATCTATCGCTCGACTCGTATCCTGAACTTTGCCCACGGAGACATCGCAACGGTGGGTACATTCATCGCGTTCGCCCTTTTGGTAAGGCAAATTCCCTTTACCGTATCGGCAATATTGGCCGTTGCGGGCGGCGCCATACTGGCGATGGTCTTTTATTTCGTGATTCTCGTGCCCGCACAACGTCGTGACGCGACCCAACTTGGTCAAATCATTCTCACGCTAGGCTTGGGACTTGTCCTCCAGGGAGCGGTGCTGTACTTCGGTGGTACCGAACCTCATTCTTTCCCCTTTCCACTCTCAGAGTTCACTTTGTACCAATTAGGTCCCATGAGCCTCAGCCAGTTGAGCTTGGGGACGCTCGTCATAAGCCTCTTGGTCTCATTCCTCTTTTATCTCCTCGTCCAGAAAACCAAGATCGGCTTGGCTATGCGGGCTACGTCGGAGAACCTCCCCGCTGCCCAAACCCTGGGAATTCCCACAAGACGCGTGCTGGCTTTCTCGTGGGGGCTCGCCGCGGGTCTAGGCGTTCTGGCCGGCCTTTTCCTCGCACCGGCTCTCCTCATCGATCCTTTCTTCATGCTGGAACCATTTCTAAAGGGATTTGCGGCCGCCATCCTCGGCGGACTCAACAGCCTCCCCGGAGCCATTGTGGGAGGACTAATCCTGGGCGTAGCGGAAGCCCTTGCCGGAGGGTTTCTCTCCATTGCCTTCAAGAATACGCTGGCGTTCATAATTATTATTGTGGTATTGCTCGTTCGGCCCGAAGGACTGCTTGGAGAGGAGTTCAAGGAGCGCGTTTAAGAAAGGTCCAAATTCTCTAAATCCATTTTGGAAACTTATCACGGAATTGCTGTGCTTCGCTCGCAATTACGCCTCTATGCACCTCTTCTAATTGCCAGGAGCGCAAAGCGCGCAACCAATCTCGGCTCACATCAATCGAGCGGCGAAGACCTTGTCGAATTTGCATTTACTTTCGAGAACCGATATATAAAACTCTTAGACAGAGTTACAGGTCGCTAATACGGAAGCATTCTTTGAGAAAACACGCCCCTTCATTCCGTTGAAACCCAAGAACATGGGGGAAGTCTAATGAGTGCCAGAAACCTCTTGGAACTTTTGGAAAGTACGGCCTCTCGACTGGGAGTTGAAATCCGGTATGAGAACCTGTCGCTGCCGTGCGGAAGGAGCCAAGGCGGGTACTGCAAGTTTGAAGGGAAAGCCCTCATAATTGTCGATAGGAAAACGTCCCAGAGAAGGAAAATTAGCATTATTGCCAAAGGGCTCAGCCACATAGATGTGGGGAGCGTTTTCGTTCCGCCGGCTGTCCGTCGGATCATAGATGTGCAGTAATATTATTAGGCAGTTGCTTCAGCGATTTCCAAAACAAATGCATGATTGAAGGCGCATTTGATGCGCAAATATGGACTATTTGTTTAGGGAAGAGAGACTCGACAGATATCAAGGTCACGGGACCCCTAACGTATCGTCAAGGGGATGTGATGATACCTCTTCCAGGGCAAGCTCGGCCAAAGTCCTCGGAAGTTCTGCAATGATATCACCGGCTAAAACGGGACGTGGGCCTAGACGCCGAATCGCGTTATCGGCGGCAAGTCCATGGATATAGACGCCGAGGGGCAAGGCAGTGTCTGCAGGAATATTTTGGACCAGAAGGCCCCCCAGAATGCCGCTTAGAACGTCTCCCTGTCCTCCGGAAGCCATCCACGGACTTCCGGTGGTGTTGACAAAGATGTTCCCTTCCGGCGAAGCGGTTACGGTTCGTGCGCCTTTGAGGATTACCCACGCTCCCAAGCGCCTTGATGTGTCACGGGCAACGGTTATTCTGTTTTCTTGAATCTCACGTACGGATAAACCCGTGAGCCTGGCCATTTCCCCTGGATGCGGTGTCAGCACAACCGAGGCCGGGGATTGTTTTATGGCCCCGAGGTTTGCAGCAATCGCATTCAGGCCATCTGCGTCGATGACGATCCAGCCTAGGTATTCCTCCAGCACGCACTCTAAGAGTTTCAATACATCCTTTCTGTTTGACAGTCCCGGCCCCAACACAACGCAGCGCTTTCCCTGGGACAACTCTAAAACGCGCTGGGCTGACCCCTCCCCAAGGTATCCTGCCATGGCTGTCTCTGGCAGAGGCTCGGTCATCTCTTCCGTCAATTTAGTTTCGAGAATAGGGTTGAGGGAAGCAGCGACCGCAACAGTCACAAGCCCTGCCCCTATTGCTGACCCTGCTCGTGCAGCCATGGCGGGAGCGCCGGTTTTTCCAGGGGAGCCTCCTACAACAAGGAGATGTCCATAGGACCCTTTGTGACTCAAGGGGTCAGAACGAGCTTTCAGGTACGCCTGGATGTCCGCACTGCCGTACAAAACTACACGCGGTAAGCGCTTCTCGATGCAGCAGCGAGGTATGGATATGTCCACAACGTGAACCCGTCCACAATAGCTTACGCCGGGATAAAGAACCATCCCTACTTTTTGAAAGCCGTAGGATACGGTGAGGTCCGCTTTCACGGCTGCACCCAGCACTCTACCGGTGTTGGAGTCCAAACCGGAGGGTATATCGATGGATACCTTGAAGGCCGGAGCCTCGTTGATCAATTCGATGGCTTCTCGATACGGGGTTCGAACCTCCAAGGTAAGACCGGTACCCAAGATTGCATCCACAATGACGTCACTTCTTCGCCATTCGGCAGCCGCCTCCTTCAAAGCGCCCACGTCTTGTGCCGTATATATTTGATCAGTCATCACCTCTAAGATCGAGACGTTGGTGAGAGCATCGCCTCTGATTTTTTCCCGTGGGGCCAACAGATAGGTGCGGACGTCAGCCCCATGATTTAATAAATATCGAGCAACCACGTAACCATCGCCCCCGTTGTTCCCGGGACCAGCAACCACGACGGCGTTCAACTTGAGGAACGGCTGGGAGAGGGCGGAACTCAGGATCTCAAAAGTGGATCTGCCAGCATTCTCCATGAGGACTATGCCCGGGATGCCGTAGTCGTTTATGGCGGCCGTATCAAAAGCCCTCATTTCTTCTGATGTGACTAGGTAATCTACGAATCCCATGCGAAGACGTTCTCCCATTGGCATAACCTTGCAATGAAAAACATCCTAGAAATATCAATATCAATAGAGAGTTGAGGATGGCCCTTGGTCTGTCGTGATTACAGGCTGGCCAAGCAGTTTATCCACACTGGATGGCTGGTCCACCTCGGGCGGGTGAAGCTTTGCCTCTATGGCCTGAAGTTTGACCGAGAGCTCCCAGACCTTTGTTCTCAAGTCTTGAGCTTCCTGTTTTGCACGGTCGGTTGCAACTCGAAACTGTACAATCTCCTCGCGAGCCCTGTTAGACTCAGCCCTAAATTGCTCTGCTTCCTGTTTGGAACGTTCGCTTTCTGCCTTGTATTTTTCTGCCTGATCCGCATAACCTTGGGCAACGGCCTTAATTTTCTCAATTTCTTGTTGGCCGAGCTGGGTCTCCTGCTGCCAGGTCTGCAGTTCCTGAGCCAATCGCTGAATTTCCTGCTGCGATTGCACTAGTCTATTTTGACCTGCAGTGAGGTCTTGCTGCTGTTGAGCCGTAAGCGTCTGGAAATCCTGCAACTGCTTGGTTAAGTCAGCGAGTTGATTGTTTAGACGTGCGATCTCCCCCTCAGCATTGGTCTTGAGTTTTGATGCGTCCGCAACAGCATTTTTCAAGGTTCCAAGAAGCTCGTTTTTCTCATCGAGATCTTTCTTAAATTTCTCTGCTGCCTCGGTTCGTTCCAGGAGGTCTTGAGAGACCTGTTCCATTCGCGCTGTGAGCTGTTGAGTTCTTGTCTTCTCAGCTAACTGAATCTCCTCTATGGCCTTGCGCAAACGCTGAACTTCCGCGTCCTTTTCAAGGGCATTTTGCCTGATAGTTTCCAGTTCCTTCTCTTTGGCATCGAGGTCTTGGCTCAACTCATCCAGACGGCGTCTAAACTGTTCGGCCCGGAATTCCGCGAGGGCCTTTGCCCCCATCAGTTCAATTCTCTTACGCTCACCTTCGGGCGAGGTGTCGGTAGCTTCTCCTTTTTGCAAACTGCTGAAGCGTTTTTCCGCCTGTGTCAACGCGTCCAACAGGGACTGGACGCGCTGCATCAATTGGGCATTGCGCTCTTTTTCTTTCTCCAGATTCTCGCGAGCTTGCGCGATGGTGTCCTGGAGGTCCGAAACCAATTTCTGGTTTGTAGCCGATTCTTCGACGGGCGGCTTTTGCGCAACCTCAGAGCTGCAGGCCAATAGGCCGAACAAAAGAGCCGTAACCATAAGTATTAAGAGAAAAAATTTGTTCATGGAAACATCCCTTGCGGTCAGGCGACGCATTAAGGGTCGGCCCAAGAATAAAGAGATACAGTGACGTAATTATAATATCATACAATATTTATGTCAACTTAAATATCTGAAAGGATGATAATATAGCTTAATATATGACGCTTTTATTTGAATATATAACCCTAAGTTCCGCAGCTTCCCAAAGTCTTCTTTGAAAAATCAACTCTCCTCACTTGTAAGTGCTTCGATTGTCTGAAAAAGTTCTTGAGTATTAATTGGTTTTGATACGTATCCGTCCATGCCTGCCGCGATGCATTTTTCTTTGTCAGATTCCATTGCGTAGGCGGTCATGGCAAAGATTGGCACATGTTTGTTGTGGGCTTCCTCCCTTTGCCGGATAATACGCGTAGCCTGAATACCATCCATCTCCGGCATCTGCACATCCATGAGAATGAGATCAAAGTGTTCACTTGTCGCGGCCTCGACCGCTTCAGTACCATTATTGCAGACATGAACCTTGTGTCCCCATTTTTCCATTAGCCTCTGAGCCAGCACCTGATTTATTTTGTTATCCTCTGCGAGCAATATCTTGAGGCTTTTCTTGCTCTCTCTTAAAGAATGTTGTGTGATGAGTGGTTGCTGTCCATTCTCTGCGCCGGTCTGCCTTATTGCATGTAAGACTGCATCCAGCAGTTCAAATTCGTTGACAGGCTTGTGCAAGTAAGCTGAAATCCCCGCCTGCACGCATTTAGCCGCGTCACCCCTTGTGCCGAAAGATGTGAGGAGCAATATCTTGGGTCTGTTATTGCCGACATGTTGCTCCGTGATAGTCTTGGCTAGTTCAAACCCGTCCGTTTCAGGCATAGCCCTGTCTGTGATGACGAAATGAAAAGGCAATCCCTCCGAGGCCGCTTGCCGAACTGACAGCAAAGCCTCTTTGGCGCTTTCCACTGTTAAAGGTCTCATGCCCCATTTGAGGCAAATGCGCTCTAAGAGAACCCTATTATTGGCATTGTCATCTACTATCAAGACTCTCATGTCGCGCAGGCTAGTCGGTCCCATTGCAGCCGCCACGGTAATGTCGCGTTGTAGCCCCAGCACTACGGTGTAGTTAAATTTGCTCCCCTTTCCCAGTTCGCTTTCGACCCACATTTTTCCGTCCATCATTCGGACGAGTTGATTAGATATGGCCAGTCCTAATCCTGTTCCGCCATATTTGCGGGTTGTTGATGAATCAACTTGTTCAAAGCGTTCAAAGATCCTTGCTGTTTCGTGCGGTGGAATCCCTATGCCTGTGTCAGCGACCACAAAGTGAAGGACGACCTGATCATTGGTAGCCTTTTCGAGATTCACTTCAACAGAAATGCTTCCTTGTTCTGTGAACTTGATGGCGTTGCCGATCAGGTTCATGAGAATCTGCCTAAGCGCCCCCGGGTCTCCCAGGAGAAAATCAGGGACCTCAGGGGCAACTTGAGAGCCCAAGGAAAGACCTTTGGCTCGCGCCTGCACGTTTATAGCGGTAGTAACTCGAGAGAGAAAGTCTCGCAGACGGAAATCCACGAAGGCAAGCTCATACTTTCCGGCTTCGATTTTGGACAGGTCCAGGATATCATTTATGAGGGTAAGGAGGGCTTCGGCTGATTCTTTCACTGCCGCGAGGTATTCTCTCTGTTCATCATCCAGATTTGTCTGTAAAGCAAGTTCCGTCATGCCTATGATGCCGTTCATAGGCGTCCGTATCTCATGGCTCATGGTTGCGAGAAATTCGCTTTTGGCCTTGCTCGCCTGCTCCATTTTATTGCGCGCTTCAACTAGGTCAGTCACATCGACTATATTAAGTATGACCCCCCGGTAGGTTCGGCTATCGAAGATAGGCTGGACGCGGAAAGATACCTCCTTTGAGAATAACTGTATGGTCCTGATCAGGGGATCACGCGTTGTATTAGCCTTGAAGGCAGTGATACGAGTTCTCAACATAGAGTTAACGTGAGGCTGATCAAAAAAATCCCACAATTCCTTGCCTATTATGTCTTTCCTGTGCTTACTGACCTGATGGATGAACCATTCATTTGCTTCAGTGATGACATCGTTTGTGTCAGCGAATACGACCCCTTCGTCCATAGCTTCAATCAGGGCTCTAAGCTTTCTGGCTTCGGCCTCGGCTGTTTCGGTTGCCTTGGCCAGCTCCCAATTGGCGTTTTCCAACTCATGAAATTGTTCAACGGCGGCTTCATACGATGAGAGCAAGAGGTCTATTATTTGAATTCGATCTGCTGCAAGGAAATGCCTTTTCCCTGCAAAAAATATCTCTATCCCCATTTCTGTAGGAAATTTACTCCGCAGCTCTCTGTTAATCAGGATGTATTGAATGCGGGAGATCAGGAATCTTTCTTGATACGGCTTGGTGATGAAATTGTCCGCGCCGCTCTCTAAGCCTTTTATAATATCGTTTGGGTCTGAGAGGGCAGTAAGCAGTATGACTGGAATGTCCTTCAGCTTTGGGTCTTGCTTGATCTTGGAGCACAATTTATATCCGTCCATCTCAGGCATGACGACATCGCTGATGACCAGAGTGGGACGAATTGTTTGCAAATACGCAAGGGCTGCTTTGCCATTAGGGGTCTTCGAGACCTTGAAGCCGTGCTCTTCCAGAATAAACTGGAGTCGGGCAGCCTGTGTCGGGCTGTCCTCGACTATCAGAATTTCCTGCTCCTCCTGCAAAGGGTCTGGATCGTGTGTTGAAATCTGAGAAGTCATGTGGTTCGCCTCCCATGAGCGAAGGAACTCAGCATATCGGCAATCTTTTCGGGAGGAAGTACCAAGGAAGCGCCGCCGAGTTTGATTGCTTCTCCGGGCATCCCATGGACTACAGAGCTTTCCTTGTCCTGTGCAATGGTTGTTGCACCGAGGTTTTTCATGAGCAGCAACTCTTCCGCACCATCCCTACCCATTCCTGTCAACAATATCCCCAATGCCCTGCTTCCGTACACGTGAGCCACGGATCGAAACAAATATGACACCGAGGGACGCAAGCCATTTTCCGGCTCATCGTGGGTTAAAGAAATCCTCCCAGACCGCTCGACCCTCATCTGGCACCGGTCAGGTCCTACATACACACTACCTGGCAGCACTCTCTCTCCGTGAAATGCCAACTTAACCTTCAAAGGACTTGCCTGATCTAGCCATTCTACGAAACTCTTCGAGAAATTTGGAGCGATGTGTTGAACGAGTAAAATAGGCGCTGGAAAGGCTTCAGGCAGGGGGGAAAGTATCGTTTTCACGGCAGGTGGACCGCCGGTAGAGGCTCCTATGGCCACCACATCGATGTCCCGAACCCAAACGCTATCCTCCTTCTCTGGTTCAGTCCTTCTTGGGGCCGGGGCAAGTCTTTTCGGCCAGCGCCTGACAACCTTAACCTCGGACATCAGTTTCACGGTCTGGATCAGATTCTTAATCTCGGGACTATGATCTATGTCACCTACAAACAGTGGTTTTTCGAGGGCGTGGACAGCCCCTGCCTCCATAGCCTTCCAAGTCTTGTTCACATCACCGGGGTCCCAACTCGCGGTCAAAATGATTATCGGTACTGGATTGGTCTCCATTATTTTTCGTGTGGCTTCAAACCCCCCCATTTTGGGCATGTCTATATCCATTGTAATTACGTCAGGTCGGTGCCTGGACACGAAGTCAACTGCTTCTAAGCCGTTGGCCACCACGCCAACGACTTGGATGTCCTGATCGGAGCCAAAAATATGTTGGAGCACCTCCCGAACTACTGCTGAGTCTTCTACGATAAGTAGTTTAATCATCTAGTACTCCGGGCATCACAAAAATCGGTCGACAACTTCGAGCAGGTTACTCTGATCAAAACTGCTTTTTATGATATAGGCGCTGGCTCCTACATCGATACCCCTTTCTCTGTCCTCTGTTGACTCCAAAGATGTTACAAGAACAACTGGTAGCTCTGCCAGTTTTTTATCAGCTCTGACTTTCTTAGTCAGCTCAAAACCGTCCATCCTGGGCATCTGGACGTCAGAGACGAGAAGATCGAAGTTCTGGGATCGCAAGGCTTGCCAGGCCTCAGAGCCATCGACTGCGGTTTGAACATCATACCCTGCTGACTCGAGAATGTTGCGCAAAAGCGTCCGCGATGTTATTGAATCTTCAGCCACCAAGATGCGCGGCCGCTTCTTCTGTTTGTCTGTCTTCTCGGATGCAGCGGGAGCAATAGCTGTACGGCGACTGAGAGCGGATCTGACTAGATCAGATACGTTGAGGATGGGTACAACCTGTCCAGAAGATAAGACAGTGGCCCCTGCAATATTCCTCACCCTCGCGAGCTGTTTACCCAATCCCTTTACTGTCACTTCCTGCTCATTAACGATCCTATCAATACCAAAGGCTACAGCTCTTTGTCCTGCGCTCAACACCACTGCGGAGACAAATTCCTCGTCTTTATGATCCGTCGCTTGCTGGAGGTTCAAAACATCGCTTAACCAAACAAAAAGAAGAACCCTGTCCCTTATTAGTACAGTATCACGGTTTTCTACTCTCCGGATAGAGTCAGTCCTTATGCGAACGACTCGCTGGACATTTGAAGTAGGTATCACGAACTGCTGTTGGTTGCACTCTGCCAGTATGCCGCGAAATGTGGCCAAGGTCACGGGCAGGACAATCCTGAATGTAGTGCCTTCCAACGGCATGGATTCTACAGAGACATGCCCCCCAAGCTTGTCCACTTTTTCTTGCACTATTGCCAGACCAAGCCCCCTGCCAGATAAGTCCGTTATAATATCACTAGTAGTAACTTCTGAGCGAAATATGAGTCCGAGGGCCTCCTCGTCAGGGAGACTGTCCAACTCCTTTTGCGACAAGATCTTTCTTGATACGGCTGCCTTTTTTACTCTATCTACGTCTATTCCCGCTCCGTCGTCGGCTACAACTATTTCTATCTTGTTTGAAGCTTGTTGGGAGATCTGGATCCTTAGCGTACCTTGTGGAGGCTTTCGATGACGAGTCCGGACATCCGGTTTTTCAATTCCGTGATCAAGAGAATTTCTCACCAGATGGATCAGCGCGTCTTTCATTTCTTCGAGGATGCGACGGTCTATCTCGACCTCTTGCCCCTCTACAATAAGAGCCACTTCTTTGCCCTGGTCACGAGAAATATCACGCACCAACTTTGGAAATGGTTCCAGGAGAGTAGCAAAGGGAAGCATCAGCAAAGTTTTCATGTCGTCCATGAGTTCGTCTATCATGCCGCCGAGGGCATGAGATTCTGTCTCAGCATTCTTGGATAGGTGACTAGTCCTTGAAACAGTTTCCTTGAGAAAGTCTTCGTGTTTGACGAAGTGATCGAGCACCCTTACAATCTCCGATTCCAAACCTTTATCAGAAGTTTTCCAGCGCTGACTCGCATCTTGAAACCTGCGCAAGTCGGAGCGCAATCGGTTCCAAGACTTTTCCCATGCGTCTAGAAAGCCTGCCAGGCTGCGCAACTCAGCTAATCTCTCAATCGCTGCAATCTTAATAGAGACCATCTCTTCGACTTGGTAGAGCAGCGAGTCGAGACGAGCAGTGGATATTCTTATAGTGTCGCTCTGAGCGAGACGTCTCTGTATAGTCTGCATGGTTTGCTTTGCGGCATCCTGGTCGGCCCGGGGCTTCTCAACTTTAGTGTCCGGAGCGTCAAAATCCCTGGGTATGGGCTCCACGACCGACTCAGTTGCACGTGGCGAGTGAATTGCCTCAGTTTCAGATACAGCCTCCCTCGGCGGCTCGGTTATGGTCGCAATGGGTTCAGCCCGATCCTGCAGCAGAGAATCAAGCTGCCTCAATACATCCCCCATCGGCGCCGTCTCTTGTCCGTTGACCAATTGGTTGAGTACATCCACTGTTCTCAGGGCAACGTCAAAAAAAGTTTGGGTGGGCTTTATTTCGTGTTTCTTGATGGAGGAAACAACGCTCTCCAACGATTGACAGACAGACTCCACATCCCGCAATCCGACTGCCCTGGCCGCGCCTTTAAGACTATGCGCCGCCCGATATACCGTTTCTATCGAAGTGACGATCTGAGAGGGGTCCTCTGAGTTCTCAAGTGAAATAAGTTCACTCGACATCGTTCCCAGGTGCTCCTCCGCTTCTATCTTGAAGGTCGCTCTGAGCTTCTTAAGGAATTCCTTTTCTTTCCTGTCCATCAGATGTAGCTCTGCATCAAACTTTGTATCGTTCGACCGTTATTTTGAGTTTACGACCGAGGTCTTCCAGATTCCGAGCAGATGCTTCTAATTGTCTTGTAGATTCAACATTTTGCTGCATGGCTCGGTCTATATTGTCCATGGCCATGGCCACCTGTTCGATACCTACCGACTGTTGTTCACTGGATGCAACGATCACCCCGAGAGCTTGCGAAGCTTCTCTTACACTCGTATTTACCGTCTCAATTGCCTTGCCCGCGTGCATGGATTGGTTAGTGCCCTGGGCGACGGCCTTGCTGCCTCTTTCCGTGGCCATCACCACTCCGCTGATGGAGTTCCGTATGTCATCGAGTATTGTCTTGATCTGGTCTGTGGATCTCTTGGATTGGTCTGCTAGGCTCTTAATTTCTTCGGCAACCACGGCAAAACCCTTCCCCTGCTCGCCAGCTCTAGCGGCTTCTATGGCGGCATTGACGGCCAGGAGATTGGACTGCTCTGCTAAATCTTTCACCGCTGAGATTATTTCTTCAATAGACTGGCTCTGCTCACTCAGACGAATTACCGTATCACCGATAGATTCCATCTGTGCCTTGATCATGTTCATGCCCTCGATCACCTCTTCAGTGGCCTGCTTGCCAGTCTGAGCGGTATCCGCTGACTTTTTTGCCTCCTCTGCAATACTCTTTGCCTTGTCACTGGCAAGACGGCCAGTCTGACGAAGCTCCTCGAGCGTAGTGGTGGTCTCAGTAACAGCAGATGAGGTTTCAGAGCTGCTGGCAGCGACCTGAGATACGGTGGAAGAGATCTGGGTAGAGGCGGAAGCCAACACAGATACGCCTTCTAGTATCTGTCTTGTTTGGTCTCGCAGTTTGTTTACCATTTCATGAAATGCCTTGGTGAGATTGCCTATTTCGTCATTTCTCTGAGTACCGGAGACTTCAATGCCAAGGTCGCCTTCGCTGACTCTCGAGGCGTTGTGGGAGAGCTTATATATTGGTTCAGATATTCCCCTGGCCAGCCGGTAGGCTACAGCGAAGGCCAGAATGCCAATGCAGATCGTAATAACAATTATGCGATACCAAAGTTCATTGATAGACTCGAAGGCTTCACTCACGTCAACATCAGTAAGAATAGCCCAGTCGAAATCTGCATTAAGCGTCTTGTTTTCTGGCAACCCTAGGTGAGAATATGAAATAACAGACTCTACGCCCATCTGATCGGGCATGACCATAGTCCCTGATTTATGCTCCAAAGCTTTCCTCACCGCAGGGATGTCAATCCTCTTGATCAGCACAGAAGGGCTCGTGTCGAATCTATCTTGAGACCGCATAAGGTAGTCAGGTCCTACAAGATAGCTCTGACAGGTTCTTCCCATGGCGTTCACGGGAAGCATGATTGAGTTGATTTTTCTAGCATCGATATAAAGCACCAAGACCCCTTTTAACTCACCCCTTGGATTCATTACCGGGGCTCCGACAAAGCCAGTCGGCTTATCTGACGGAGGATACAATGTATAGTCCACAAACGCGTTCTTTCCCGTGCGTACAACCAGCCCATACACTTTGGCGAGGCCGCTTTCCTTGAGGGGAGTTTGCGACAAATTCGCCAGATTGTCCTTTCTGTTCTTGACAGTGAAAATTACGTCCCCTGTTTGGGCGTTAATCAAGGCAATATCGTCGTACCCGTAGATCTCGGGGCCGTAATGGTCCATAAATTCTTTAAGCTGGTTTTCCAGAATGATTTTTAACTCCTGAATATCCCGTTTTCCTTCAGGTTGTGACTGCTCCTTTTTTGACACCGTCGTCTTACCGGCTGCCGTGTTGAGTAGGTCCACATAGTCTATCAGTGTCTTGTTATGAGACAAATAGAGGGCGTCAGTCGTAGCCCTAAGAAAAAACGATGCTAGCCTCTTTTCTTTCAAGTTACGTTCTGCATACAGTTCGTTGAAAACGGCTTTTTGGAGTGCAGAGCGACTAGTATAAAAAACCAGATAGCCCAATAAAATACATGGCAACAGTGAGGCCAATAGGAACAAGGCTAGGAGTTTTGCGAAAAGACTTCGGGAAATGAACTTTAACATGGGAAAGTCTCCTCTTTTGCAGGGACTAAAGGACTAAATGGACGGTCTTTGTTGTGGGTGGACATTGTTAAGTACTTGGTCATGTCCATTTTCCCCGTCCCTGCACCAGATTGGCCAGCTTTTGTCCGAGCTCCTTGAGATTTTCGGCCGCCAACTCTAACTGTCTGGTTCCATCAACGTTCTGTCTCATAGCCTGGTCGATACTGTCCATGGCTGAAGCAACCTGATCGATGCCTACGGCTTGCTGGTCAGCGGATGCCACGATGACAGTCAGTGCCTGTGAAGCTTCCTGGACGCTTGTGGTCACAGCTTGAATCGCTTGGCCGGCCTCTTCTGATTGACTTACTCCGGACTCAACCGCTTTGCCACCTCGTTCAGTCGCCATCACAACACTGCTAATGGAATTTCGTATATCTTCTAGGATCGTGCGAACCCGGAGGGTCGCCTTCTTGGACTGGTCCGCGAAGCTCTTGATCTCGTCAGCAACTACGGCAAAACCCTTGCCTTGTTCTCCGGCCCTGGCCGCCTCTATGGAGGCATTCACAGCAAGGAGGTTCGACTGATCGGCCAAATCCTTTACTGTATCTATAATATTTTCGATGGAACGGCTCTGTTCGCTGAGCTTTATCACTGTGTCTCCTATGGAGTCCATCTGAGACTTGATGAGGTCCATACCGCGAATGATTTCATCCGTGGCTTGCTTTCCGGCATGAGCCACCTGAAGCGACTTGCGGGCATCCTCAGAAACGGATCGAGCCTTCTCACTTGAGAGCTGTCCAGACTGGCGAAGTTCCTCCAAGGTCGCAGTCGTTTGGTTAACTGCTGAAAGGGTTTGAGCGCTGCTCGAGGCTAGTTGAGAAACAGTTGCTGAGATTTGCGTTGTAGCCGAGGCCGTGACGTTTACCCCACCCATCAATGGGCTGGAGATTGCCCGACCAGAGAAGTAGGCCACTAAAATGGCAGCGAGGGCGAGGCAAATGCCGATAAGTATAATGCGACACCGTAATTGTGATACGGACACCAAAACATCAGATACTTCTGCATCCGCGACTATCGTCCAGTCAAAATCAGCTCCGATAAGTGGGTTCTCGTTCAAGCCGATGTGACAATAAGAGACCAAGGACAACTCGCCTTTCTCGTCCGGCATAATACCGGTTCCCGTTTCATGCTTCAAAGCGTCTCTCGTTGCCTGAAAGTCCATCTTCTTCTTTAATATGGTGGCAGTGTTTTCACCCTGAAGTTGTGAACGCATCAGCAAGTCTGGGCCCACCAGATAAAAAGAGGTTCCTTTTGCCATGAGATCAGAGTGGCCCAGAACTTCATCAATCCTTTGCGGGCTTATGGCCAACGCAACAACGCCCACTACAGCACCTTGAGCGTTCAATATTGGGGCGCCTGTAAAGGCCAGGACGGACCCGGTAAGAGCGCAGTGGCTAAAGTCAACTAGCGCCGGCTTCGCCGACTGAACAACTTTTGTGAACAAGAGACCTAAGCCCCGGTCTTTAGGCGCCCCTTTCAATAGGTTACCCAGCTCTTGATCAAGCCGTTTTAGATAGGCAACAATCTCCCCGTTACTCGCATTGATCACAAACACCTCGTGAATGGACCGAGACGCAGCAGAAAAACTTGTAACGAATTCTTTTACAAACTTGGTCAACTCAGTTGTCTGAACTTTCTCTCTACCCTGATCTCCGCTGAGGATCTTTCCTGCTGATTGCCCCACCGCTCCGGTATCTTCAAATAGTGCGACGGTAGGTCCGGCCTGAGCTAGAAACAAACTGATTCCTCTCAATGCTTCAAAATACCTTACTATCTCAGCCCTTTTTATCTCCGTCACAAGAGAAAGCTTATCTAGAGTTGCCTGCTCCAAAGCCTTACGACTTGTTTCAAACGACAGGATGCCTATAACCACCGTAGGCACAAGGGATATCATGACTAGTAGCAGAACGAGCTTTGCAAGCATACTTTTTGGAGCGAACGTGACCATGAAGCTACTCCTATAAAACATCCATCTCTGTTAGACTCTGCGCCTAAGAGACTTCCTCATTCACGATCATCCGATCGGCAGCAAGGAGCTTTCTGGCGTCGAGAACTATTATCCTATTCCGAGTGACGCCGCTGACGTACTCGATACCTTCGGTCTGGGCCAACGACAGGTCATTCGTGACATCCCTGGAGGAAACAGTCCTTATCCCCTGAACGTCATCCACAACAACTGCAACCTCGATGTCTGCGGTAAAGATCACCACAACCTTGGCCGCATCTGGAATTGCGGTGTCTTGGATCCCAAGGATTTCACGTATATCCATAACGGAAAAGATTTGACCTCTTAGGTTTATGATACCTAGGATGAAGCTTGGAGTGCATGGAAGTTGAGTGATACGCTTCAAAGGATACACTTCTCTCACGTATGCGGCTTCTATCGCATACCGTTCGGGGCCTATGCTAAACACGAGATACAGTTCACCCTCCTCCACGGCGCCTTGACGAGAAGGCTCTTTGGCCAGCTCTAGTGCTCGCTGTCTGAGGGCTATCTTTTTCTGTTCATCCATTTATTGCGCGATAACCTTTCAACCCGCTCTTTCTCCCATGGCTAAGATTCTTCCAAAACTGAGCGTACAATTTCTCTCATCCTTCCCGCGGTCATGCCTTCTGATTCGGGGAAGGGTCCGTTTTCGTCGAATCTTTCCAACAGCTTCAAAATGTTTCTGAAATGCCGGCGACTTCTATCTGGATTGCCATGTTTTTTCTCTAGATTTGCTAAGGCGAAATGAGCGGGTATAAAGTCTTGATCAAGATAGATGGCTGTCTTGAGGGCCTTTACAGCCCCTTCATAGACTCCCAACTCTTGTAGAATAGTTGCCAGTAGAAAATGATACGAGGGGTTAGTTCTGTCCTTCTTGATCGCTTCTCCGCACCATTGCACAGCTTCATTGAGGCTACCTGTGTTGGCGAACGCCCGTGACAATAAAGCCAGTATGCGAGCATCGTCTATGTCTAGCCAAGAAGTTGTTCGCTCTCTAGAGAGGGTCCTGTTCAACAGTTCTTCGTGACGGCCTTCTAGGTATAGGCGCTGAGCCTCTTCGAAGGCTAGGCCTCGCGTACTAGTCGCCAGTTCTGGCTTGGCAGTCTCGGACGCTTGCCTGTCAGGAATCCCTTTATAAATAGAGATCCTGGCCTGTGAAGTGGCCCCAATATTTGTTTCAGATGACGTCTCGACCGCTGAGGAGTTCACCGTGGGCGCCGAATGGGGAGGACAAATGTATTCATGATGCAGTACCGGTCCAGAACCCTTCTGATGGGCCAGAGTCCCGAATACCGTAACCCTTTTCAGAGATGGATGCTCTATAAGGGCAGTTTCTGCAGGGCTTGCTATAAGCCATCCCCGATCGACAAGGGAGGCATGAAAACGGTGCACGACCTGACGGCGAACTGTCGGGTTAAAATACATCAGCACATTTCTACACAGGATGATGTGCATGGCGTTGGTATTGTTGGTCAAAGACGGGAATGGGTCCTCGACGAGATTGTGATACGAAAAGGTGACCAGCTTCTTGATGTCATTGATTAGGTGATAACGACCTTCCCTTACTTTTGCAAAGTAACGAGTTTTCCACCAATCAGGGGTTCCGCGAAACGACCATTCCGTATAGACGCCTTCTGTTGCTCGTCTGAGCGAGCTAGTGTTTATGTCCGTAGCCAAAATGGTTACGTTCCATTTCGAGAGGTCTCCAAGGACTGTACTGAGGATAATAGCCAGAGAGTAAGGTTCCTCGCCCGTTGAACACCCAGCGCACCAGATTCGTATGACCTTGTTAGTCCTCATAGCCTCGTGCATGATATCCGGGAGGATGCGCTGTTCTATAGCTTTGAAGAGCTTCTCATCCCTGAAGAAATAGGTCTCTCCAATGGTAAGATAGGCTGCAAGCACCTTTATTGTGTCTCTGGAGATGGGAGTGGTGAGCAGCCATTGCAAACACGATACCCAGTCTCTGTGACCGAGTTCCTTGGCAGCCCTTTCAATACCGCGGCGCAGATCAGGCAGCCTGCGATCGACAAAATCGATACCCATCTTGTCAGAGATGATCTTCCCGAGTTCTTTCAACTTGATCTCAAGACCATTCTGAATCATGGCCACTGCTCATATCCAATGCTTTCATTGGATCCACTGCTTTTCATCCGTTCCTGAAGCGAACCGATAACTGAGATATCGAGAATAAAGGTGACATGATCATCTGCACAGGAAACACTACGAACTAGAGGCGACTCTACGATCAAATCGTCACTTTCCGTTGTACGAAAGGACTCGTATTCCCTCACCCCGATGACTTCATCCGCGATCAGCCCTATTTGCTTGGCATTGACTGTGAGGATCAAAAACTGGTCTGATAAATCGATCTCACGAGAAACCGAACCAAGTAGAGTCCTGGTGTCCAAGATGCATACAATTGTTCCCTGAATATTCACCACCCCTAATACCCAGGGAGGGCTTTTGGGGAGAGGAGTTACCTCAGCCGCTCTGACTACTCGCTGAACGTAATCGAGAGGGACCCCCAAAAGCTGCTCATCAACGCGAAATACTACAAAGCAGTTTTGATATTGCTTCGGAGACATCTCACTCCATTACCGCATAAGCACCGTGTCGTCCGAGACCACGCCAAAGGGGCCACCTTTGGATTCATGGGCTAACGGGCGCACGAATATCACTACTATAATTTCAGCCTGTTACACTTAACGGTTTTATTATACTATAAAACTAGCAAAATCTCAAGATGAATGGCTATAAGAAGGGCTACAGGCACCTAGATGAATATGTGAGATCTCCAAAGTAATGACTAAGTTAGATACCTATCCCATTCAGATCATTCATACGCCACGGTCATGGATCGTCTGGCATGCATTACAAATGTTCGGCTACATCGTACCCAATTCTTTACCCGATTTTTCCACTGCCTCATAAAGTTGCTTCGCTGTGATCGGCTTGGAAACATACCCGTCCATACCTGCAGCTAGAAAGCGTTCCCTATCCCCGGCGAGGGCGTGCGCGGTCATTGCAATTATCGGGACTTTCCTCCCGTGGGTCTTTTCTTTTTCTCGTATGATACTCGTCGCCTGAATGCCATCCATTTCAGGCATCTGAATGTCCATGAGGATCAAGTCAAAATACTGCGATTCGAAGGCTTCAACGGCCTCACGACCATTAAAAGCCGTTTTCACCGTGTGACCCATATTTTCCAACATCTTTACTGCAAGCTTCCTGTTCACTGGGTTATCCTCGGCAAGGAGGATAGTCAAACGCCTTCGGCTTTCCCGAATTGAATGCCTTGTTAATAGCGTTCGCTTGTCCTTGGTCGCGTCTCCTGTACCAAGTGCAAGAGTAAGGGCATCGAAGAGTTCTTGTTTATTGACGGGTTTGATGAGATATGCTGTCATCCCATAATCCTTGCATTTCTTGGCGTCCCCGCGCTCCCCAACTGATGTGAGCATTATAATAATCAGTTTGGTCAAGGAAGGGTCTTCCCTAATGACGCCGGCCAACTGGAATCCATCCATCTGGGGCATCATATAGTCTATTAGGGCAAAAGAGTACGGGTCACTTTCCTGTTTTGCCTTTTGAAGGGCTTCTAAGGCAGCCTGAGCGCTATCTACCTGGTTTGGCCTGAGGCCCCAGGATGCAAGCATATCCACAAGAATGGTCCTATTTGTGGCATTGTCATCAACCACAAGGGCTCTCAAACCCTCGAGTGGAGGTGCAACGGAAGGTATCGCGAGGGTCGCTATTTCTCTTTGAATGCCAAATCGAGCAGTGAACCAGAACGTACTGCCCTTACCGAGAACGCTTTTTACACGAATCGTTCCACCCATTAGTTCAACGAGCCTGGAGACAATGGCCAACCCTAGTCCCGTACCCCCGTAGAACCTGGTAATCGAACCATCAACCTGTTCGAAGGCCTCGAAGATGATACCCTGTTTCTCTGGAGGAATACCGATACCTGTATCAGTTACTGAAAACTCAAGCAGTACATCGTCGTCTTTTCCTTCCACTACCGCGACCCTCACCACTACTTCTCCAACAGAAGTGAACTTTATAGCGTTCCCGACCAGGTTGATCAAAATCTGGCGGAGTCTTCCTGGGTCTCCAATGAGCCCGTCGGGTATGTATGGCGCTATATGATAGGCAAGTTCCAAACCTTTGTTCTGGGCCGTGACCGCTAGAATCTTCAGGGTGGTGTCGATGCAGTATCGAAGAGCAAAATTGATGGGTACAATTTCCAGCTTTCCAGCTTCTATTTTTGAGAAATCCAGGATATCGTTGATCAGGCTCAGCAACGATTCAGCCGAGGACTTAACAGCACCCAAATACTCTCGTTGTTCATCCGTTAGGTCAGTGTTGAGCGCCAGCTCGGTCATACCCATGATGCCGTTCATGGGGGTGCGAATCTCATGGCTCATGTTGGCCAAGAATTCGCTCTTGGCCTTACTGGCGTTTTCAGCGGCTATCCTCGCTTCTATTAGCTCCGTTACATCGACGAAAGACTCCATACCCCCAATGACCTGTCCTTCGTCATCTTTCATGACAGCGGCATTTTTAAGGACTGTGAGCATCCTCCCGTCTTTGGCCGCGACAATGCATTGCTTACGCCTAACTTGATCCCACCCCGAAACCGCACTAAACAATCTGCAGTCATCTTTGCAGGGCTGTTCGGCAAACACCGTGCAGGACGATCCTACCAATTCGTCTCTGGTATATCCCGTGATTCGACAAAATTCTTCGTTGACATCTGTGATGACGCGATCGACATTTACGAGAAAAATTGCAGTCAGAGCCGTCTCCAAGAGACGCTTCTGAAAGAGGTTTGCTCTCCGAAGCTCTTCTTCAGCCCGTTTGCGCTCAGTGATGTCTTGGGCAACCCCCAGAAAACCCTTTATTTCTCCCGCCTCATTCTTTACCGCTGTCACTGCCAAAAGAACCGTTAGATGCCTGCCGTCTTTCGTTACATAAATCCATTCCTTCTCTTCGTAACCCCCCTTCATAGCCATGTATGACAATGATTGTAGTTCAGTGACGTGCTTGCCAAACTTCTGACTTAAATAAGCAGCATGTTCTATTATTTCTGAGTCAAGATGAAATCGCGCCGGAGTCTCTTTGCCCACCATTTCTTCCGCTGAGTATCCCAGCATCCTCTCAGAGCCGGTATTGAAAACACGAATTATACCATTGGTGTCTGTTGCAACAATCGATACTTGTGAGGCCGCACTAAGAACCCCCTTGAGTTGAGAAACGGCAGTAGCTAGAGCGTTCTCTGTCTTTTTCTGGTCACTAATATCATTCAACATGAGAAGAAGGTGAGATTCGCTACCGGCCTGAAATGAGGCTAGACGACAATCCAGAAACAATTGTTCCCCGTTGACGTCAGCAATTCGAACCTCGGTTTGCCCTAAATCCCTTTTGGCTATCACCCGCTGAGCCTCAGTCAGCAGACCAGTCTTTGACCAGAAATCAGATACGTGAAAATTTGCCTTTAGGTCAAAATCTCTTATCCTTAAGACAATATTCTCGGCTGACTCATTGGCCGACACAAACTGGCCACTGGCCTTGTAGGTTACGATACCGGCGGGTGATGTGGCAAAAATGTTTTGGACAAATTCAAGGGCGTCCGAAAGTTTTTGCTCAGCCTGCTTCCTGGCAGTAATGTCCTGAAAAATACCCTCGATGTGTGATATGTTTCCCTCTGCGTCCCTCACGAGCCTCGAGTTCAGAGATATCCAGACGACCGATCCGTCCTTCTGACGACACAACACCTCGAAGTCTTTCACTCGCCCGTGAATCAGCAGCAAATTCTGCAGCTTCTTGCGATCATCAGGACAGGCGTACAATTGGGCACTAAGGTCCGTGATGTTCTCGAGGAGATCAGACACGGAATCGTACCCCAAAATATTGGCCATAGCCCCGTTTGCTTCAATGAATTGCCCGGCCCACGAGGTTCTGTATATGCCCTCCGATGAGTTTTCAATGAGAGACCTATAGCGTTCTTCCGAGTACCGCAATTCTTCGGCTTGGGTATGATAAAGGCTTTCCAGCTCCGAGTGAAGCTGGATGACCTCCTCTGTCATTGCCACTCGGTCTTTGAGCTCCTCTCTCAGCCTCTCTCGTGCTGATTCCAAATCGCGGATCCTCTGATTTTCAGGCAGCGGTTGAGCCGCATCAAATGAACCACCCTCTAATTGCTGTATGCGTTTGTGAAGTACTTCTATTTGGGATTCGAGATGCGCTATGCGGCTCGGTGAATCAAAATCATTCATGGCATCACCTTGCATTTTCAGTGTACCTATTCCTAGACCAGAAGGAGCTTCTCTCAGCCAGCCCTAAGACCCTTATGTTTACTTTGAGTAATCTCATCAACTCAATCATATCCGCATGAGGTGTACGTCACAACATTTGAAAGGAGTGAGCCTCTGCGATCTGTCGGAGATACTCGACTTTGGATCACTCTTCGTGTGGTCTTGCCATCTTATGCGGCTTCAAAGCCGCCTCGAACTCAATCTCTGTTAAATAGCCTAAAGACAGGCAAGCCTCTTTTAGGTTGAGGTCTTCTTCATGAGCCTTGTGGGCTGCTTTCGCAGCCTTATCGTATCCGATAATGGGAGCAAGCGCTGTCACTAGCATGAGAGATTCTCTCACGAGTCCGTCGATACGTTTTTTGTTAGCTCTCAGGCCCCGCACTAGATATTGGGCAAACGAGTTACATGTGTCCCCAAGTAAAGTGATCGATTGCAGTAGGTCAAATATCATTAGCGGCTTGAAGACGTTAAGTTCAAAGTGTCCCTGACTCCCTGCGAAAGTAATTGCCACGTCCAACCCCATCACCTGAACAGCCACCATGGTCATGGCCTCACATTGTGTGGGATTAACTTTCCCGGGCATGATAGATGAGCCGGGTTCATTAGCTGGCAGTATTAGTTCTCCTATGCCGCAGCGCGGGCCTGATCCCAGCAGCCTAATATCATTAGCAATCTTCATCAGAGAACAAGCCAAAGTCTTCAAGGTTCCGCTTACGAGAACCACGGCATCGTGCGCTGCCAAGGCCGCGAACTTGTTGGCCGCGGACACAAATGGCAGGCCCGTCATCCCGGAAATGTGCGCGGCAACCCGATGACCGAAATCCTTCGGGGCATTCAGGCCGGTACCGACGGCTGTGCCCCCGATCGCCAACTCGTACAAGCCGCGGAGAGCCTGCTGTATCGCTGCCATGGACGCATCGAGTTGGGAAACATATCCCGAGAATTCGTGTCCAAGAGTTAGTGGTACTGCGTCTTGAAGATGGGTGCGGCCAATTTTTACAATGTCGTTAAACTCTAATGCCTTGTCACTCAAGTCGCATCGGAGCCTCTCAAGAGCAGGGATTAGGTGATTGACTATCTTCAGAGCGGCGGCCACGTACATGGCCGTCGGGAAAGTGTCGTTGGACGATTGAGACATGTTTACGTGGTCATTGGGATGGATGGGCTCTTTAGACCCGAGTCTTCCTCCCCCAAGCTCTATGGCGCGGTTGGCAATTACCTCGTTTACATTCATGTTGGTTTGAGTGCCGCTGCCCGTCTGCCATACGTGAAGAGGAAAGTGGTCTTCGAGTTGGCCTGACATGATCTCGTCGCAGACCCTGACTATGAGTTCGGCTTTGTCGCGAGGAAGTTTTCCCAGCTCCATGTTGGTCAAGGCCGCGGCTTTCTTAATTAACCCAAACGCCTCTATGACCTCAGATGGTATCAAATCATTTCCGATGTTGAAGTAACGAAGGGACCGCTGTGTCTGAGCCCCCCAGTACCGATCGGCCGGTACCTCTATCAAGCCGATGGCATCGTATTCGGTCCTCGTAGCATCTCCTGTGTCCATAAACACGAACCTCCTTCTGACGAAAGCAAGTATTGGCCTTCGAGGGATTGCAGCGCAAGGATTTTTTGCTTCGGGTGGGAGAATTGGTCCGATGACTTCTTCAAGACATGCAGTGAACTAAGTTTGAGATGGTAATTTGTTTTTCCCAAATTCAAGAGCCTTGTAGTTGGTGCGGAACAAGGGTTAGTACGTTTATTGTACCCGGACCGACAAAATCTACCTTAGTTCCGATACATGGCTCTGATTAGATCGGAAAACTTCTCATTCACGTACTTTCTCTTGACTTTCATCGTGGGTGTCACCTCTCCATCCTCTTCGTAAAGCTTTTTCGGGACTATGCTGAATTTTTTGATTGTTTCTACATGGGAAAGAGCCTTGTTGACCTCTTCTACCTCTGCGTCTATGAGGTCTATAATTTCCGGGGCCTTTGTCAGACTCTCATACGTTGTGAAGGAGATTTTATGGTCCTGGGCGTATTGCACAACATTCTCTTCGTCTATAACAATGAGGGCTGATAGAAACTTCAGCCGATCGCCGATTACTATGGCATCGTTGATATATGGGCTGAATTTGAGCTGATTTTCAATATTTTGGGGCGCGATATTCTTGCCTCCGGCCGTTATAATAAGATCTTTTTTGCGATCTGTAATCTTGAGGTATCCTCTAGCATCCAATACGCCAACATCCCCTGAATGCAACCAACCACCCTCGAGGGTTTCTTTGGTAGCCTCAGGATTGCGATAGTATCCCAAGAATACGTTCTCGCCGCGAACAAGAATTTCTCCATCCTCTGCAATTCTTACTTCTACGCCTGGCAGGGGTGGACCCACATTGCCAAGCTCGATGTTATCTCCTTGATGAATACACGTGGGACCGCTGCCCTCAGTTTGGCCATATACTTCCCTGAGTGGTGTGCCTATCCCGTGAAAGTATTTGATCACATCGGGCGAAATGGGGGCCGCGCCGGAGACGGCCACTCGCACGCGCTCAAAACCTAATCTCTCTCTAAGCTTGTATAGCACAGCCAAGTTCGCAAGGGCCCGCAGAAATTTCAGACCGGCCGATATCTTCTGACCAGAAAATTTTCTTGCCGCATAATGCGAACTAATTCTCGTGGCAAGACCATACATTACTCTTTTAAACCATGTGGCATTTGCTATACGTATGCGTATTCCTGAATAATATTTTTCCCATATCCTCGGTACGGCAAAAACCACCGTGGGTGATATCTCCCTGAAATTAGCCATGACCGTGTCGGGACTTTCGGTGAAGCTTACTGTGTAACCGAAACGCAGTGGAAGGAATACGCTAAACATGCGTTCCGCTATGTGACTCAGCGGCAAGAATGAAAGAAGTTCATCAGATTCACGAATGTCTATAGCTTTTCCAATAGACCACGTCGTCCAGATTACGTTTGTATGCGATAGCATCGCCCCCTTGGGGGGGCCCGTGGTCCCTGATGTGTAAATAATGAGAGCCATGTTGTTTGGCTCCGTGCCTTCCAACAATTCCTCAAACAGTCGGGGCTTTTCTCGATCCAGTTTTTCCCCCTTGGCCAACAGCTCGTCAAACGTCATGACCATGGGATCTGAAAAATGTCTCAAACCCTTTGTATCTATAACTATTATTTTTTTCAAATCAGGCGTATTGGCCCTGAAGAAAAGGGCTTTATCCACCTGCTCTTCGTCCTCGGCTACGAAGATCTTTGACTGGGAGTGGCCAACGACATATTCGCACTGCTCGGCGGAACTTGTGGTGTAAATCCCAACCGTGACTCCGCCGGCGCACATCGTACCCATGTCCGCGAAAAGCCATTCGGGACGATTCTCACCAATAACTCCGACCCGATCTCCCTTGTTTAGACCAAGCGCTACCAGCCCTAAGCAGGTATGTCGGGTCTTGTTCAAGTATTCTTCCCAGGTGATGTCTCTCCATATTCCTAGATACTTATGCCGCAGAGCTACTTTGTCAGGATCCTTAATCGCCCGTCTCAAGAACATCCACGGTATAGTGAGATTGGTTTCTTCTTTCATAGTAATATTCCACGAAGATCACGCGCGGTCAGCGCCAGCGTTTTTTCCTCTTATAACGTTGATATCCTTTAACCGACGTCTCCTTTTTCATGCCGAGGTAAAACTCCTGAACATCCTCGTTTTGCATGAGCTTGTCAGGGCTACCCTCCAGCACTATTCTTCCAGTCTCCATAATAAAGGCATGATGACACACGCTTAGAGCTTTTCTTGCGTTCTGTTCTACCAGTAGGATGGTCGTTCCGGCTTGGTTGATACTCTTTATGATGTCGAATATTTCCGTTACCAGGATTGGGGACAACCCCAGAGAAGGTTCATCTAGGATCATGAGTTCAGGATTCGACATGAGCGCCCTGCCAATGGCGAGCATCTGCTGCTCCCCTCCCGAAAGGGTTCCCGCTTGCTGCTTGAGCCGATCTTTAAGGATGGGGAAATAAGTTAATACCCTTTCCATGTCATCTCGGACTCTACCATCGGAACGCGTATATGCACCCATGAGCAAGTTTTCTTTGAGAGTAAGCTCAGGAAACACCTCACGTCCTTCCGGGACATAGGCTATGCCCATCGGCACTATGCGTTCGGTCTTCATACCGTCTATTCGACGCCCGTTGAACCAAATGGTTCCTTTTTCAGGTTGGTCGTCTAGATAACCCATGATGGTCTTAAGAGTAGTACTCTTTCCTGCGCCATTCGCCCCGAGTATAGCTCTGATCTCACCTTTTTGAACTACCAGAGACAACCCACGCACCACCATTATTTTCCCGTAGTAGATTTCGATATTCTTGGTTTCAAGTAACATGATAATCGCCGTTCCGAAAGAAATCGTTTGTGGTCGCTGTCGAATCAATCTTTGCCAAGGTATGCTTCCAACACTTCTGGGTGTCTTTGCACCTCTGACGGCAATCCCTGAACCAATTTCACGCCAAAGTTTAAGGCCATTACCTCGTCTGAGACGTCCATAACCAGGTTCATATCATGCTCTACCATAAGGATAGTTATCTGGAAGTCATCTCTGATGTCTCGGATCCAAAACATCATATCCTGTTTTTCTTCCTGGTTCATACCGGCCGTGGGTTCGTCTAGCAAGAGCAATTTTGGCTCCATGGCCAAGGCCCTCCCCAGTTCAACAAGTTTCCTTATGCCATAAGGGAGGGCGCCCACAGGAATGTCCCGTGAAGCCTCCAACTCCAAGAATTCTATTATCCGTTCAACTCTCTCTCTATGTTTGAATTCTTCTCGGGCCGCTTTAGATCTCTTACCTAGGAAGAACGCGCCTGAGAATAAGCCAGTTTTCATGTGAATATGGCGGCCAAGCAACAGATTGTCCATGGTCGTGAGATGGGTGAACAGCTCTATGTTTTGAAACGTTCGGGCTATACCATGCGTCGCTGCCTGGTGCGGTCTCAGGCCAACCATATCCTTCCCTTCAAACACTATACGGCCTTGAGTGGGTCTATATATACCGGTTATACAATTGAAGATCGTGGTCTTGCCGGCTCCGTTTGGTCCAATAATGGAAAAAATGGTTTTCTCCGCAACGTTCATTGACACGCCGTTTAGCGCAGCCAAGCCGCCGAAGGAAATGCTCAGGTCTTCAATGGAGAGAATGCTCATATTAATCGATCAACCTCGATATTGAAACGAGTGAGGGATGCCTGACGCCTCGAGCCCTGAGAGCAAGAAAAGACATCCACCTTTTCATTTAATCTCTAGTCAGCCAGTCCGTCATTCGGATAGTCTTGCCGCCCTCTGCGCATTTTCCAATATATATGGACCTGTTGCCCTGATGATCTTCAGGAGTGAAAGTGCAATCATGGCCAAGCCAATCGTTCCAGTTCCTTATGCTCTCCATTGCCTTAACGAATGACTCCGGATTGAGGTCTTTGCCGGCTCTCTTGAGCCCTTCCACCATGGGTTCGGCAAAGAAAAAACCCGCGAGGAAGAAAATTCCCGTATTTTGCTCAGTAGGCGCATACTTCTTTTGGGCATCCATGTACTTAGATACGAGTGGACTCTCCCAGTTAAGGAGATTAGCGAAGACCACGCCCTGCCACAAACCTTTGGTAATATTTAACATCATGGGGGCATCAGATAGTGTGGACGTAGCAATCCATTGTGGCTGAAAACCGGCCGCTTTCGCCGTCTGTAGCATGATGGCTGCATGTTTGGGCAGGATCCACAGGATGACGGCCTCTGCACCGCTTTCCTTAAGCTTTAAAGCGTGCGTCTTGAGATCGGTATCCGTAACTTCCACCGGAACTGTAGCGACCAGTTTTATACCTCTTTTATCCAGGCATTCCTTTGCCCCCTCCAGACCCTCTTTTCCATAATCGTCGTTCTGGTAAAAAAAACCTATTTTCTTGATGCCCATCTGTTCCACCGCATACTTGGTAAGTAGATAAGCCTCATCCTTATAAAGAGGATAGACGCCGAACAGGTAACGGTGTAGCGGGTTGGTCCAATGGGTAGTTCCCGTTGCTGGACCCACCCAAGGCACCTTGTTTTCCATAAGGTAATCGCGAACCGCCATGCCCGACGCAGTTCCTACGCCCCCAACTATGCCGAACACACCGATGTTTTCAACGAATTCCTTGGCGATGGCCTTAGTTTTTGACGGCTGATACGCATCGTCACGCAGTACGTATTTCAGCCTCCGGCCAGCTATGCCCCCTCGTTCGTTGATGAGTTCAAAAAAAACAGCGGTACCTCTCCCCACAGCCCCCCATAAGGCTGCGGGACCAGTCTGTGGACCCCACGGGCCTATTATCACCTCTGTGTCAGTAACACCGCGAATCTTGTCGGCACAGTCCCCAGTACCTATGAAAACCGAAAGCAGAATGGTACCAACAAGACCCAATATCGACAATTTTTTCACACCCTCCATCTCGTGACCTCCTCATGGATAAAACGTTTTGCAACAACGAACAGTTGCCCCCTGATCCCTAATACCGTGACATGCAGAACACCCTATTCCGAGCACATCATTAAGGTAGCGAACACGGAGCTACCCCTTGAACCATTTTCCAGATTCCTTAAGGAACGTGAACACTCGCACCTGGGTCATCTCCTTGATGTCTTCTCCCGCTAGGGTTACGGTCACTTGAACCAACGCAATCTTTTCGACATTTGGGAATGCAATCTTGTCGTCGTTCACACGGATTTCCAAGACGCCATCAATCCTATAGTCCCTCAGCACCGAGGGGTTTCTGCGGATCATTTCTTGATAAAATGGATATGAATATGCCTTTTTGAACTCTGACGACGGCGCCAACAGTTCCCACACCTTCTGAACATCACCTTGTTTCTCTGAATGAAAATACGTATTAACAGCTTCCATCAGGTCGCTTTTGTCGTCGGCGAGAGAAATGCCAGAAAGCCCTAACATGGCTGCAAGAGGAAGGAGACCGGCGAGCGTGTAAACGGGTGCGGTATAGACGACGCGAATCCAATGAGTAGAACGCAGGCGTACCATCGCGGTCAAACCTTCCTTTCAAAGTGCCGCACGAATAGACCAGATGGTTTTACGCAGAGGATCACTACGATTACTGCAAAAGCCACTACTGACTTGAACGAGAGAGAAACATACCCGCCGAAAAAATTTTCAATGAGGCCAAGGATGTATCCGCCAAAAGCGGCTCCTGGCAAGCTTGTCATCCCACCCAGCACGGCACCTGCAAATCCTTTGAGCATTGGGTCAAGCATCATGTTGGGGTCCAATGTCGCTATAGGAGCTACGAGCATGCCCGCTACTGCACCGGTCACTGAACTAAGGCCCCATGTCAGTGACAGAATCCTACGGGTTGGAATTCCCATAGCCTTGGCCGCAAACTGATTCTGTTGAACGGCTTTCATGGCAGTACCAAGCTTGGTGAATGTAAAAAAGAAGAACAGCAGGAGCATCACCACAAGACTGATAACGAAAGTCCACAGATTGATCTCCGTGACGGTAATCCCGAGAATGCTATAACCTGCGTACTCGGAAAAAGGCACGGGGAAAGGGTTTTGATTTGCACCCCATTTCCAGCCTGCAAGGCCGTACAAGATCATCTCAGCCCCTAAGGTAATGACTATAAGGCCGAGGACGGTAGGGTCTTTTGCCGGTCTTAGAAATGCTACTTCAAGTACGACACCGAGCAGAAACGCAAAAAACATGGTTGTTGCCGCTGCCGTCCAAAAATCAACCCCGTATCCTGATATGAGGGTGTAGGCCACGAAGGTGGACACCATGGCCATCTCGCCTTGAGCAAAGTTCGGGACCTCAGACGTCTTGTAGATGATTACCATCGCCAGGGCTACCAGGGCATAGCAGGCGCCTATGGACAACCCTCCTATGATGAGGTCAAAAAAAAAGTTCATCGCGCGTTACTCCAGTGTGACTTCGCCGTCTCCTCGGAAGATGGAATCGGCTTCTAGAAAGGCCACATCTTCCAATATCTTTTGCACCTCAGGTAGATGCCATTCATCCCCAATGGCTCGAATATGACAATGGCGATCATGATAAGTCCGAAAACTATACTTTGTATATTGGCAAGTCCCTCCGGCGTGAAGTACTTGTTCGACAGTGACAATAAAGCTGGGCCGATGAAGGGAGCCTCTTGAATAACCTGAAGCTTGATCTGGAGATAAGTCAACAGAACGGCCCCGAGGATAGACCCCATTACTGAGCCAAGCCCCCCAACGATGACCATGGCAAGGAAGGTAATGGAGAGCACAAGATTGAATGTACCAGTGCTGACGTGCTCGAGTGCAAACGCCATCAATGCACCGCCTATTCCAGTATAGAACGCGCTTACGGCGAAAGAAAGCGTTTTGAACAAGCTGATATTGATCCCAACAGCTTCCGCTGCGAATTCGCTGTCTCTGATAGCGACAAATGCTCTCCCAACCCTTGTTTTCATGAGCTTGATGGCCGCTATCGCGAGGATAACTGTAACAGTCATTATGACCATGTATTGTTGCGCGCCCGTTTGAATTACCAGGGGACCGATGGACATCTTAGGCGCTTCAATGCCCATGTGGCCTCCTGCGTAATCCCAATGACTTATTACTTGAGTGACAGCCATTCCGAAACCCAAGGTGGCGATGGCAAGGTAAGGTCCTTCCAATCGCAAAGAAGGCAGGCCCAACAACAAACCGAAAATAGCTGAAATGAATCCGGACGCTGGCAAAGCAACAATGAAGGGGATGCCAGCCTTTGCCATGAGCAACACGCAGGAATAAGCTCCTATTGCGAAAAAGCCTGCGTGGCCAAGGGATATCTGACCAGTGTACCCCACAAGGATATTTAGCCCAATAGCAACAATAGCGTGAATTGCCATTAGGTTTATAAGGTAAAGTCCATAATCTCCAACGAAAAATGGAACAACCGCTAGACTGAGCAGCAAAAAAAGGGTTCCCACGAGAACAGCTTTGGACTTACAGAGCTGTATGTCCTCGTAGTAGTCTCTTTTCATGTCCATAGCGCGATATCCCCTTGGGTTTCTAATCCTATTTTTATTGCGGAACTCTTGAAAGCCGAAACCGTTTCTGACGAGCTGGTGTCACCTGTTACCTGCGAGACAGGAATCGGTCGTTTACTCTCAATATTTCTTGCGCAACTATCCCCTCACTGGGTATCGTAACTGGGAGAACCGGCGTAAATGTCATTGTTCGGTAGGTACTTTGTATCCTTATCATCCATTGATAGATTTTGTCAATTGAAAGGGTATGGTACAAATCCCCGGTCGGGGGTGCCGGTCGGGCACCGCCACCAGACTCCCCGTAGGCGATACGGGACTTCTTGCCAACACTATACAGGCTCCGTCAGGAAGCATACCTAATGAGTAGGTTTATGAGAGCCTTCCCCTGAGGAGAAACCTTCCCGACTTTCTTGAAAAAGATATCAACGATTGAAAGATCGGAGCCATAATATAGTTCGTTAGCTTCCCAGTCGGGTTCGAGCACGCAGCCCTTCAGGGAAACTCCTATGTACAGCCCCTTGGCCCTTGAATAAGACAAGAGGGTAGCGCTAAGTTGAAAGTCGGTCTGCGCAGAAGCGTCTCTTCCAATCGGTCCTGCTGCAACGGAAGCGTCTGCGCCGATGGTAAACTTGTCTCGAAAGAGGTTCTTCAGGCTCACATCATTAAGAACCAATATGAGGAGGTCAACAGACTGCACACCGAATTGCCAACCGAAACTACCCCCATAAAGAGTTATAAATACTGGCGGACTCCATGTACCGTCCTGCGATTCACGTCGCAAAGCCACGCCTTTACCGTACTGCCCACCTAAGCCCATGCCGGCTTTTATGACCGACGGAAACAATATAACCGCCTGCCCTCTCTTAAGAAGATCTTTGGGGACAGAGGAGTCAGGAGCTGTCATCATATCGTTCACCATGGCGACGCATTGCGAGAGTCGATTTTCCAATTCCGGAGACTGCGCAGCGGCTGTCCGGATCGCTATAAGCAAAAACAGAAGAGCAAATATGAGCCTTTTGAAATGCATTACGGACACTCCCATTTTAGAGTAACAATGCGTAGGGCTTTGCCTTGGATTCATAATCCCGTGTTCATCTAAACTTACACCTCCCTTTTGCTACGCGAAAGAGCAAAACCCGCAGACGCTAAGGATTCTTGTTGACACACACGGTGTGCGGGCTTAAATTCATTAATCGCATCAACATACCCTACAAGGATTATCAGCAGCAGAGGAGCCTTCTATGAAAAAGATCTGGTATGTACTCTGGGCACTGACGCTTCTATTCGTGATCGTGGTTGTTCCCGTGTGGGCACAAAAGGGTGCCATAAAGGTGGGCGTTGTCCTGCCTTTGACCGGCGAACAGGCTAAGTTCGGAGAAATAGAGAAAAATTCATTCCTCCTGGGCCTCGAAGAAATCAACAAGGCTGGAGGTGTAAATGGGACGCCCATTGATCTGATTATTGAAGACGATACGGGGAAGCCGGACGTGGGCAGGTCGGCTGTTGAAAAACTCATATCCCAAGACAAAGTCATCGCAGTGACTGGCGGTTATTCATCTTCAGTTACTTACGCGGTGTGTGCAGTGGCTCAGCAACGCAAAGTGCCTTTTCTGGTTACTACGGGATCGGCTGACAAGATTACCGAGCAGGGTTGGGACTATGTATTTCGAATTGGACCGCCTGTAAGCGAGTATCCCAAGGCCCTGGCTTCGTTTCTGACGGAAATCGTGAAACCGCAGACCGTGGCGATACTGCACGAAAACACCCTGTTTGGGCAGTCCGGCTCGAAAGAATTCGCCCAGCAGTGCCAATCCACGGGGATCAAGGTGATAATGAAAGAGGGCTACGAAGCGGGCGCAGTTGATTTCAAGCCGTTGCTAATAAAAGTAAAGGCAGCGAATCCGGATTTCGTTTATATGATCTCCTATGTCATGGATGCAGCTCTCCTTATGCGGCAGTCAAAAGAACTAAATCTTAATCCCAAGCTCTTTGTCGGGGGCGCCGCTGGATTCACCTTGCCGGAGTTTGCCGCGAACGCGGGAGACGCAGCGGAGTACGTCTTTTCAGCGGATTTATGGGCTCCCAATCTGCCGTATGCAGGGGCAAGAGAATATTTCGACAAATATAAGGCAAAATTTCACACACCTACCGAATATCATGGAGCGCAGGCCTACGCGTCAATATATGTCGTTGCAGATGCGCTTAAGCGTGCCAACCCCCTCACTAGCGACGGAGTGCGCGTGGCTTTAACCGAGACGGACATGATGACAGCCTTCGGACCTGTAAAGTTTGTCGCATATGGTAAAAAGAAGCAGCAAAATTCGCTCCCGACGTATCTTGTGCAATGGCAAAAGGGGGTCCTAGAGACAGTGTGGCCTCAGAATGTCGCCACCAAACAATATATTTTCCCCGTGCCGGAATGGTCGAAGAGATAATCTGGAAAGCGGATCACAGGCGATAGCGTCGCAAAAACCGTAACCCAAGAGCGATACCCATGGAAGTGTTCCTTCAAACTCTTGTAGCGGGAACGTTGAAGGGAGGCCTTTACGCCTTAATCGGGCTTGGTATGACTCTCATCATGGGGGTTATGGGAATCATTAACCTGGCGCATGGCCAGATCATGATGGTGGCCATGTACCTCACATACGTACTCTTTCACTATTTGGGACTTGACCCCTACGTTACCCTTGTTATTACAATGCCGAGCTTATTTTTGATCGGCATTCTGGTACAAAAATTCCTTCTCAACCCGCTCATCCGGGTCGAGAGCATATTGCCAGAGAATCAAGTGCTCATGACCGTGGGGATCGGCATGGTGCTTACCGAGGTGATTCGCTTTATCTTCACCTCCAACTATCTTTCGGTAAAGACCTCATACTCGTCTGCCGCCGTCTTTATAGGGGGAATATCCTTTTCTGTAGCCCTGACTATAGCATTTGTGTTCGCATGCGTCCTGACGCTGCTGCTGTTTTGGTTCCTGTTGAAGACAGATTTGGGCAGGTCTATACGCGCCGTGTCACAGGATGCGGAGGCCGCTCAACTCATGGGTGTAAATTCGGAACGGATAAAAGTTATAACCATGGGTATAGGTTCAGCTCTGGTGGCTGCAGCTGGGACACTTTTGCTGCCAATCTATTATTTGTTTCCTGACATCGGGGGGCCGTTTACCAGACGCGCCTTCGTCATCACGATTCTGGGCGGATTAGGTTCGACTGTGGGCGCAATCTTCGGGGGTCTTACCCTGGGATTGGCAGAAGCTTTTAGCTCCACTTACGTAGGTATGGAATTCGAGGAGATGATAGGATTGATAATCTTTCTCCTTGTATTGCTGTTCCTCCCCGGTGGCATCAAAAGCTTGACCAAGGTATAAAAATAGATGAGAAAGTCCTTCCTGCCACTTCTTCTCCTTGCTGCCTTCATAATCTTTCCTTTTGCGGTTAAGCATCCCTATTACCAGCACTTGATGATTCTAGTGCTAATGTGGGTTGCCATAGGGTCAGGATGGAATTTGATTTCAGGATTTACTGGCCAAGTGCTCTTCGGCGCGGCCTGTTTTTTCGGTATAGGCGCATATACAGCGGCCTTGCTGGCCCATAAACTAGAGATCTCTGCCTGGTGGGGGCTGCCTCTCGGCGCGATAGCCTCTGTGTTGCTGGCATTTCCCTTCGGCTGGATATGCTTTCGTTTGAGGGGACCGTACTTCGCTCTTGCCACGCTCGCTTTGAATGAAATTCTCCGAAACGTGGCGACGGTATGGGAATCCCTGACAGAAGGCATGGTGGGAATTTTGGTTATGCAGACATTTGTGTCCAAGGTGCCATACTACTTTGTGGCGCTCATCATTGCAGTAGGGTCGCTAGCGCTAGTGCACTTTGTTATGCGTTCCCGGTGGGGATATTACTTTGTTTCGATAAGAGAAGACCAAGACGCGGCAGAAAGTATGGGCATAAATACTCTATTTTTTAAGATGCTATCCCTTTGCTTGTCCTCTGTTCTGATAGGACTAGCGGGAGCCCTCTACACTGTCTATATGGGTTTTATTGATCCCAAGGTGGTATTTTCCCTTCATGATATTTCCATCATGGCGATCTTGGTAGGGATAGTGGGCGGCGTCAGTACAGTGTATGGTCCGGCGGTTGGCGCATTAATCATGGTAGCGTTGCAAGAAGTATTTCGTACTGCGGGGTTTGGCCTGCTTCCCTATCTCGGGAAAACCACGGGATGGCCATTTCTGTCAACGGTAACCAAGTATGTCAGCGAGGCTCACGTCCTGAGTTTCGGAATTCTCGTCATCCTGGTCATTCTCTATTTGCCCAATGGCGTCGTAGGGGATTGGAATACATTGAAGAATAAGCTCATTTTCTGGCGACGCAATGCGGTCTGAGGTGCAGAATGGCGTACTTTGAGACGAGAGGCATTACAAAATTCTTCGGCGGTCTGGCTGCCGTAAATGATGTCAGTTTTCAGGTTGAAAAAGGAGAGATATACGGCCTCATCGGACCGAACGGATCCGGCAAAACAACGATTTTCAATTGCATCAATGCTTACTTTCCTATTACACGCGGAGAAATTTACTTCGAAGGTCAGCAAATTTCCGGACTAAAGACGTATCAAATCTGTAAACGAGGCATCGGCAGAACGTTTCAAGTGGTGAAGCCGCTCAAGCGTATGACGGTGTTGGACAATGTTATATGCTCCGCATTCCTGCATACTTATGATAGGAAAAAAGCAGTCGCCCACGCGGAAGAAACCATTGATTTTTGCGGCCTGACACCTCACAAAGAAAAGTTGGCCCGCAGTCTTCCCATAGCGTCTCGGAAACGTCTGGAGATTGCCAGGGCATTGGCCACTAACCCTAAATTATTGCTTCTAGATGAGACCGCAGCCGGCCTAAATCCGTCTGAGCTGGACGAGGCAATCAAACTTATCAAGGCTATTAGGGACAGCGGCGTGACGATCATAATCGTAGAACATATCATGAAAGTGATCATGACTATTTCCAATCGGATACTTGCCATTAATCACGGGATGATGATCGCTGAGGGCTCACCGGAAGAAGTTGCACGCAACCACGAAGTGATCACCGCCTATTTGGGGGAGGATTACGGTGCTCAAAGTTGAGCATATAGACGTATCCTACGGAGACCTTCAGGTTTTATGGGACGTGTCTTTGGATGTCTTACAGGGAGAGATCGTAATACTCCTCGGCGCCAACGGAGCTGGGAAATCCACCACTATAAGGACAATATCGTCGCTTCTTACCCCGGCGAGAGGCAGCGTTAGCTTTCTCGGGACCAGGATCGATCGTATTCCCCCGTACAAGATTATCGATTATGGCATAGCCCACGTTCCCGAAGGCAGACGCTTATTTCCTGAAATGACGGTAGAGGAAAATCTGATAACGGGATCTTTTTCTAAAGAAGCCAAGGCAAAACGCAAACAGACCATAGATTGGATATACGACATTTTCCCTAGACTTCTGGAACGGCGCAGACAGGCGGCGGGGACCCTCTCAGGAGGTGAACAGCAGATGTTGGCAATCGGCCGTGGCCTAATGTCTCTGCCAAAGCTAATTATGTTCGATGAACCCTCTCTCGGATTGGCACCCATTTTGGTCACAGAAGTCTTCAACATAGTCAAGTTGGTCAACCAACAGGGGGTTACCGTCTTCCTTGTGGAGCAGAACGTGAAGCACACTCTCGGGATGTGCAACCGCGCTTATGTTCTGGAAAATGGGCGGATTACGCTGTCCGGCACAGGTCAAGAGTTCCTCAACAACGATCACATCAAGGAGGCCTATCTAGGAATATAAAACGATCTATTCTCTAATCTGCTCTCCTCTTGAAAAGACCCGACGCCAACCCGATGGCAACAAGCCCTATTAATACAATCGGAATGACTTGAGGCCACAGCACCTCAAGGCCAACTCCTTTTAAGAAGACCCCTCTGACAATGGTGATGAAGTATCTGAGTGGATTCAGATACGTGACGTATTGGACTACCGGGGGCATGTTTTCTATTGGAAATGCATAGCCTGATAACAAGACTGACGGCTGCAGAAACATAAAGGACGTCAGAATTGCCTGCTGCTGAGTATTGCAGAAGACAGATATCATCATGCCTATGCCAGAAGAGGTAAATAAGAACAAGAACGCTGTGCCCAGAAAAAAGGTGAAAGAGCCTCGGAATGGTATATCGAAAATCAAGAACGCCATGGGTATGACAATGGCAAGTGTGACGATCTCTATGCAAAAGCAAGGGATGGTCTTTCCAAGTATCAATTCCAGACGACTGATAGGGGCCACCATGAGCTGCTCAATCGTTCCTATTTCTTTTTCTCGTACAATGACCGCTGATGTCACTATGATAGAAAGGGACAATAATATGAGCACCACCACGCCGGGGACAAAATACTCTTTGGAGACAAGGTTGGGGTTAAACCATGCTCGAGAAACGTCACTGACCTCTGGCACAATCAGCCTTGGGTTCGATGATTCATAGAGAAGCCCTTGCATGCTATTGGTGTGCGATTTTGAAATGTCGCCAACGAAGCGGCTAAGTATCGCCTGAACGTAGCCGGAGACAGTGCCTGCTGTGATGGTGTCCACCCCGTCGATCATCACTCCCAGATCGGAAGTTGAGTTCGACTGTATCTTCCGCTCAAAGTCAGGTGGAATAAGAAGCGCTATGGCCGCCAACCCTTTTCTCAGAAAATGATCCGCGTGATCATAGGAATCAAGCCTTTCTACAATGACAAAGTACCCTGACCGAGAAAAGGCGTCCAGAAGCTGCCTACTCATTACACTCTTGTCCTGGTCAACAATTACCATCTGCACATCCTGCACATCTAGTCGGCAAGCGTAGCCGAATAATATCAACTGGATGACAGGAGCTAGGATCAGCAACTTGAAATTTTGTCTATTGCGGATAATGTGGATGAACTCTTTTTTGACGAGATGCTCTATCCGTCTTGCGCTTTGAGCAATCCCGGATTGCGAAAACCTCATTCTGAATGAAGAATGATTTTTCAAAGATTTCATACCACCTTAGGCGATTCTCTTCGCCAGTCGTCGCGTGGCTACCAACGCCACAAGAAAGCCAAAAAGGGCTAGTACGGCTATCGGCGCGACCAATATCTCCAGGCCAGCACCTTTCAGGTATATTCCACGGAGTATAATAACAAGGTGTCTCGCTGGTACAAGATAGGTGACTGCTTGGAGCAACCGGGGCATGTTGCCAACGGGAAAGACAAAACCCGACAAAATAAAAGCCGGCAAAAAGGTTCCTAACAGAGCTAGCTGAGTTGCAAAAAACTGGTTTCGAGCTATTACGGATATAAGGAAACCGAGAGACATAGCCCCAACGAGAAACAGGCTCGAAGCAAAAAACATCAGGAAAAGGCTTCCTCTGAACGGGACTTGGAATACATACTGTCCCATGAGATAGACCATGACCAAATCGACGTAGGCAAGACTGAAATACGGAACGAGCTTGCCTACTATGAGTTCATTCGACTTAATAGGCGTAGAGATGAGTTGCTCTAGCGTTCCTGTTTCTCTCTCCCTAACGATGGTTAAGGAAGTGAGTAGAGCCGCAATCACCATCATAATGATGGCTATGAGCCCTGGGATTATATTATTTCTACTCTTGAGTTCGGGGTTATACATGAGTCGTATGCGCGTATCGACTGGAACTGCTATCCTGTCTTCAACCCCTTGTCTTGCCAGCGCTGTTCGACGGTAATCATCTTCAAAAAGGGCCACTATAGATTCCAAATAACCCATTCCAATGCCTGCTCGCGTCGAGTCTGATCCATCCACCAATGCTTGAATCTTTGAAGAACGACCGTGCTTAAGGTTGCGACTGAAATCGTAGGGGATGATCAAACCTATGTTAATCTGATTGTTGTCTATGGCTCTTACAAGGCCGTGATAGGAATCGGTCTGAAACGCTGTACGAAAATAGCCGGAGCTTGTGAGCCTGCTCAGAAGCTCCCGAGACTGTTGACTATTATCTTGGTCCCATACACCCAGCGGTATGTTGTCAACGTCCAGAGAAAGCGCATAGCCAAACAGGACCATTAGCATCGCCGGTATGCCTAGGGCCAGGTAAAGGGCTCTCCTATCCCTGATGATTTGTCTCGCTTCCTTGCGCGCCACCGCAAAGGTCCGTTTGACGTTCATGATATGCTTCTCAAGATTCTTATGTTCCTACTAAACTGACCATCAGTCAGTGTCCGCGCTAGTTAAAGTCACAAATACATCCTCTAAGCTCGGGGTAATATCTTCGATGCTTGTCACTGCTATGCCAGAACTCGTCAATACGCTATGGGCCTCCGCCTTTGCCCGCTCAGGGGCATAGGTGACGATATGAAGAATGTTGCCGAATACGGCCGTTTCGGTAAACAGCTCATTGTGCTTAAGTAATTCAGAAGCCTCCATCATCCTGTCGCATTTTAGACTCAGCACCTTTGCTGGCATCCAGTTCTTTTTCAATTCCGCGGGCGTGCCTAACGCAATAATTTTCCCCCTGCTCATGAGGGCTAGTCGGTTGCAATACTCGGCCTCCTCCATATAATGTGTGCTAACAAAAATCGTTACTCCCTGACTCGCCATCGAATGGATAAGCTCCCAAAAACTCCTTCTTGAGAGAGGATCCACCCCTGACGTCGGTTCGTCGAGGAACAATACCGGCGGCTCATGAATCACTGCACACCCCAATGCAAGTCTTTGCTTCCAACCCAAAGGAAGCTCGCCTGTCAGCATAGTCGCCTTGTCAGTGAGACCAGCCATCTCCATGACCCATTCTTGTCGGTCCGCTTTTTTCGCCCCTGTCAAGCCGTAGATACCGCCAAAAAAATCAATGTTTTCCTTGACGGTTAGATCTTCGTAAAGCGAAAATTTCTGAGACATGTACCCGATGTGTTTCTTGATCTCCTCGGGACTGTCCGACACGCTCCAACCCACCACATATCCTTCTCCTGACGAGGGGGACAGCAATCCACACAAAATCTTTATAGTCGTGGTTTTACCAGCGCCATTAGGACCGAGAAAACCAAAAATTTCACCTCGCCGGACATTAAAACTAACGTGGTCAACGGCAACGAAGTTCCCGAACACACGAGTAAGGTCTTTGACCACAACGGCAGACCCCTTTGGGTCTCTGTCTGAGAGCGGCCAAATCCTGTTTTCATGTCTTGACGTTAGTTGCATGAGATTACAGCTATTACTTATCCGATGCCGTGTCCCCATTTCGCGGAATCAGGGAAAGGAACACATCTTCGATCGCGGGAGAAATGCTTTTCATAGAAGCGACGTCAGCGCCTTTAGCACGAAGCGCCTCCTGGGCTCTTTGCGCATCGTAGCTGGATCGGAAACGCACGTGCAAAGCATCGCCGAAAACGTTTACATCAACGACTCCATCCATTACTGCGACCATTTTCCTGACTTCACGGACGTCCTCTGAAACGATTTCTACCATAAAACCTTTCACAAGATGTTTCAGTTCTTCAGGGGAACCTAGCCTAATTATGCGACCTTGGTGCAAAAGAGCCACGCGACCAGTCCGCTCAGCCTCGTCCAAGTACGCCGTGGAAACAAGGATTGAAATCCCTTGCCTAAGAAGCTCGTAAAGAATCTTCCAGAAGTCTCTTCTGGAGACGGGATCCACCCCATTCGTGGGTTCGTCCAGTAGGAGGAGTTGGGGAGAATGAATTAACGCGCAAGCCAGTCCCAACTTTTGCTTCATACCGCCGGACAATGCGCCCGCCGGCCGCGTTATGAAAGGAGTCAAGCGACTGAACCCGAGCAGTTGGTTGATACGAGGCGCTCGTTCTTTTTTGGGTACACGGAACAAGTCTGCATAGAAGATCAAATTCTCCATTACCGTAAGATCTTGATACAATCCAAATCGTTGCGGCATGTAGGCAATATGTTCTTTGATGCCTTCCGGCTGATCTCGAACAGAAAGGCCTTCTATCCACGCATTCCCTTCAGTAGGCTCCAATATGCCAGCAAGCATCCGAATGGTAGTCGTCTTGCCAGCCCCGTCAGGTCCTACGAGTCCAAAAAGCTCCCCCCGTTTGACATTGAAGGTTAAATCCTTTACGACTTCCCGCTGCCCAAACTTCTTGGACAGATGGTCTGCGTACACTACAGACGTATCGTGGGCAGGAATCATGGCTGTTTGCTGGATGGCTGACCCTTGTTTTGCGCTGTGGTGGGGCTTTCTTCGGTCAAAATGTAACCCTCGGCCGGCATGCCGATCTTCAGCTCCTGGTGTTGATTCGGAATGGTAATCTTCACACGATAAACTTGCTTTACCCTTTCTTCCTTTGTTTGTACATTTTTTGGAGTAAATTCGGCTCTGGGAGAGATGTAGGTAACAGAGCCCTCATATATTTTAGTCGGGAATGAGTCCGTTGTGATGTGTGCAGTCTGGCCCAGTTTTATCTTGCCCAAGTCCTGTTCGCTGACGTAGCCTCGAAGCCATACTTCGTCAATGGCCGCCACTGTTAAGACCGTCGCCCCTGGGAGAACCACTTCTCCTACCTCGCCTGCTTTCACCAGTACCACCCCTGTTATGGGACTCTTGATTAAAGAATGATCGAGGTCCAGTTCAATCCGCTGGAGATCCCACTTGCCCTTCTCGAGCCTGCTCCTTGCCGCTCGTATTTCCTGTTCCCGTGGACCGGTTTCGAGTTTGAGCAGGGCATGGCGGGCATTATTATACTCCTCAGTTGCTACTTTCAATGCCATCTCACGAAGATCCAAGGTTGAGGGCGAAATGGCTCCTTCCTTGTACAGGGGCAGATACCTTTCGTATTCGTCTTTGGCATTCTTAAGCTTACTTTCGGCGCCCTTGAGCTGGGCGCGGGCCATGTCGATTTCTTCTTTGCGATATCCCTCTTCAAGTTGGTCTAGGTTGGCTTGAGCTGCGTTGAGTTCTGCCGCTGC
>Ga0172369_10000802_pt1 | contig 46552 bp, 42 predicted proteins | sample LakKiv25m_FD_114539 | JGI IMG/M metagenome (GOLD analysis project Ga0172369, IMG submission 114539) | Freshwater microbial communities from Kabuno Bay, South-Kivu, Congo - kab_022012_11.25m | ecosystem: Environmental > Aquatic > Freshwater > Lake | place: Democratic Republic of the Congo...
ACTGTCAATGGATGGAGCGGCAAGAATTGGAATGCTGCTGGTTTTACATTGCATCGATTAGGCTCATCCAACCAGGGTTCAGAATAACTCATGCCGATACGTGTTCTATCCATTTTTGGAACCAGACCCGAGGCGGTTAAAATGGCTCCGGTCGTGCAGGCTCTGGAGAAAACTCCAGAGGTCGATTCCTTTGTTTGCGTGACTGCACAGCATCGTGAAATGTTGGACCAGGTGCTTGATCTATTTATGATCAAGCCAGATGTCGATCTAAACTTGATGCGTCCGGATCAATCCCTGGCAGGATTGAGTGCGGCGATTTTTACCCATCTTGATCCCGTTTTGGAATCCATCAACCCGGATTGGGTTTTGGTTCAGGGAGATACGACGACCGTTGCGATCGCTTCCCTGCTTTCATATTACCGACGAATCAAGGTTGGACATGTTGAAGCTGGTTTGCGAACATTTGATAAATGGCAGCCATTCCCCGAGGAGATCAACAGGAGAGTTGCAGGGATCACGGCTGATCTACACTTTGCTCCCACCGAATGGACAAGAAGAAATTTATTGCGCGAGGGGGTTTGCGAGGCTGCCATAAAGGTGACTGGTAACCCGGTTATCGATGCATTAAAAATTGTCGCCAATCAAAAAGAACCGGAATTGGTAGCCAGGTTGGTAGAAAAACTTGGTTTGGGGCGAGGAAAAAAACTGGTCTTGGTGACTGCACACCGGCGTGAAAATTTTGGCTCGCCCCTGGAAAATATATTTAATGCATTGAAGAACCTTGCCAGCAGGGGTGACCTTGAGATCATTTATCCGGTACATTTAAATCCCAATGTTCAAGAACCTGCCCGGCGAATGTTGCAAGAGGTTCCTCATATCACACTCCTGCCTCCCCTTGATTATTTACCCATGGTCCATCTCATGAAAAGGGCTGCTATTGTTTTGACCGATTCTGGAGGAATTCAAGAGGAAGCTCCATCCTTTGGTATCCCTACGCTCGTTCTTAGGGATGTGACAGAAAGACCTGAAGGAGTGGAGGCTGGTACCCTTCGACTGGTTGGCACAGATGTTGACAGGATCACGGAAGACACGAATACATTGCTTGATGATCCTGTTGTTTATGCAAAAATGGCAAAGGCAACCAACCCCTTTGGAGATGGTCTGGCAGCCCAAAGGATCGTAAAAGCCATAAGTGATTTCCCGATAGAATGATCCCAAATTTTAAGCTGTTATAATATTTTCGATTTTAGAATTTGTCTGTAAATATTGGTATTCTAGTTGGTGTAATCATGAATATCTTACATCAGATACCTAAAATGAAACCGTAATTTTTATAATATTCCTATGAATAAAATGGAGAAGATATGAACATAGCGATAGCATTACAAGGTCTGGCAACTTTTTCCTGGTTGCTTGTTGTTGGAGTAATTGTGCTTGCGGTAGCCCGAGCCTCAAAAGCGCACCCTATAAAAGGCGCCAGTACGATGGTCATCGTGTTAATAATTCTAGCTGTAGCACTTTCAACCGTTAGCGCTGGTTTGGTTTTCATACAACCGGATGAACGTGGTGTGGTTGTTTCGGCTGTGCAGGAAAAAGGTTACCGTGACGAGCCTTTGCAACCCGGTTTACGCTGGGTGATCCCTTTTGCGGAGAATGTCCAACTTTACAGTATTTCCAGGCAGACTTATACCATGTCTGTAGCAACAATTGAAGGTGATATCCTGGGAGACGATTCCGTACGGGCACGCACAAAGGATGGTCAGGAAGTATTTATCGATGCATCCGTTATTTATGCAATTGATCCAATGAAAGTTGTCATGTTACATATCGATTGGCAGAATCGTTTCCGGGATGAGGTTGTGCGCCCATTATCACGTGGAATTATCCGTGACTTGGCCTCTCAATATGGAGTTGAGGAGATCGTAAGTACCAAACGATTGGAACTTGAAAATAGCATCACAGATGAGCTGGTGAAGAAATTTTCAGAAAATGATCTGATCATGGTCGATTTTGTTTTACGCGATATTCATTTTAGTGAAGAATATGCTGCAGCAGTGGAACAAAAACAAATAGCTGAACAAACGGCACTCCAGGCAGAATTTATCGTGCAACAGAAGAAGCAGGAAGCAGAACAAGCCCGCCAGGTAGCCCAAGGAAAGGCAGATTCAGTGGTTATTGAAGCCAAAGGTGCGGCTGAGGCACGTTTGATCCAGGCTGAAGCAGAAGCCAAAGCGCTTGAAACAATTTCCACTATTCTTCAAAACAATCCAGATCTGTTAACTTATCAGTACATAACAAAATTGGCTCCAGAGATCCAGGTTATGCTTTTGCCTAACGACTCCCCATTCTTGTTCCCGTTGCCGGAAGTGACAACTCCCTAACTAGATCAAGGTATAGAAAAAGCCGTGAGTTTTAAATTCCCGGCTGATAACGAGAATAAACAAAATGAATGATGTTAAACCATCGGGAAAGAAGATCCGGTTAACCAGTTTATCCAAGTGCGCCGGTTGAGCTTCCAAACTAAGCGCAGATGCGCTGGCGCAGGTTCTGCGCCCTGTCCAAAACATGTTTAACGGGGCAGATTTTCCGGATCTGTTGGTGGGTTTGGATGATCCAGACGATGCTGCTGTCTGGCGCTTGGATGCCGGGCGTGCCCTGGTGGTAACCACTGATTTTTTTACTCCGGTTGTTGATGATCCCTATGACTATGGTCAAATCGCAGCTGCAAACTCGCTTTCGGATATCTATGCCATGGGAGGAAAGCCTTTTCTGGCGCTAAATATTGCCGCTTTTCCCCCGAACCTGTCTCCAGAGATTCTGAGTGAGATCATACGGGGAAGCGCGGAAAAAGCATCAGAGGCAGGTGTGGTCGTGGCTGGCGGGCATACCATTAGCGACGATGAACCAAAATTTGGGATGGTTGTGGTTGGGTTTGTGCATCCTGAGAAAAAATTGACAAAAGCGGGATTGCGTCCTGGTGATCGCCTGGTGCTTACAAAACCAATTGGTTTTGGTGTGACAACCACTGCACTAAAGCAGGAAAAAGCTGATGCCTTGGATGTGGCTGAAGTAGTTGCCTGGATGAAACGGTTGAACAATAGCGCGGCTTTGCTGGCAAGCGAAATTGGTTTACAGGCTGGCACCGACATAACGGGTTATAGTTTGCTGGGTCACGGACTGGAGATGGCTCAAGCCTCGAAGGTTCGGCTGAAATTTTCACTTCAAGATATTCCAATGGTGTCGTGTGCCCAGAAATACGCTCAAATGTGGACATTCCCAGGGGGAGCTTCGGATAATCGCTTATATTACGGAAAGCATGTTGACTTCTCGCTCAATATCAGTGAACAGGATCAGATGCTCCTTTTTGATCCACAAACAAGTGGTGGATTGCTGCTTGGTGTTCCGGAAAAGAACTTATCAAAATTCCTGAAAAGGGCCGAAGAAAATAACCAGCCTGTTTGGATCATTGGACAGGCACTTGACGGGGAAGGGATCGAGGTTAAATAGTGATAGAAAAATGTAGGTATTTGCCAGATGTCTGATTTTACGCGCGATATCTTTATCATATTAGGATTAATAATCTTAAATGGCATTTTGGGAATGGCGGAAACTGCTTTGCTTTCTGTTCGCCTGGCAAGATTGCATAACCTTGTAAATAAAGGTGACAGGAAAGCAAAGTCGGCTTTAAAACTGGCTGAGAATCCGAACCAATTCTTGTCGACAATCCAGGTGGGTATAACCTTAATCGGTGTGACCACCGGGGGAATAGGTGGGGCAACCCTGGCATTCGTCGTCTCAAGCTGGCTTGCAAGAATACCAAGCCTGGAACCTTACAGCGAATCCCTGGGTTTGATCATTGTTGTTGGGACAATCACATTCCTATCCATTATCCTGGGCGAATTGGTACCCAAGCGGTTAGCCATTCAGCATCCAGAACGAATAGCTTCTCTAATGGCACGTCCAATGGAAATTGCATCCAAAATTGTGTCACCAATAGTTAAGCTGTTAAGTGCTTCTACTGAATTGGTGCTTCGAATACTGGGTGTCAAGGGATCCATTAGTCCGCCGATCACCGAAGATGAAATACAGGTCTTGCTTGAGCAGGGGACTCAAGCAGGTGTATTTGAAGAATCTGAGCATGATATGGTCGAAGGAGTTTTCTCTTTAAACGACCGTAGATTATCATCTTTGATGACACCACGCAGTGAAATCATTTGGTTGGATATAAAAGATTCTCCTCTTGAGATCCGGAAAAAGATCTCCGAAAGCTCATATTCACGACTGCCGGTTTGTTCTGGAAATCTTGACCATCTTTTGGGGGTGGTCAAAGCCAAGGATGTACTCCTGGCTGCGTATGAAAAAGAAAACAGCCAACTAAAGGATATTCTCCAACCTGCGATATTTATTCCTGAAACCGCTTTTGGGTCACATGCCCTGGCAATGTTCCGTGAAGGTGAAACAGAAGTGATCTTCATAATTGATGAATTTGGCGTGGTTCAAGGCCTGGTTACCATCGTAGACATTGTATCTGAGATAATCGGAGAAATAGCCAATAATGGACCTCAAGCCACCCAAAGGCAGGATGGTTCCTGGTTATTGGATGGTATGCTCTCAGTTGATGATTTTAAATCCATTTTTAATCTTCAGAAACTTCCAAGGGAGGACTCCTATGAAACTCTCGCCGGACTGGTAATAACCTTGATGGGTAGAATACCGAAAGCAGCTGACCAGTATGAATGGAATGGATTAAGGCTTGAGATCATGGATATGGATGGGAATCGAGTTGATAAAGTATTGGTGACCACTTATCCGATTGCAATTTCCGATGGAAGGGAAGAAAAGAAGATTTAATATGACAGGTAAAATGGATTTTAAATCCCGACGGTCCCCAGTTTTTGGGAACGGTGGAATGGTAGCGGCCTCGCAGCCACTGGCCGTGGCGGCTGGTTTGGAGATATTAGGCCTTGGAGGCACAGCCGCGGATGCAGCCGTGGCAACTGCAGCAGCATTAAATGTTACCGAACCGACCTCAACTGGAATTGGAGGTGATTGTTTTGCGCTTTACTTTAATTCAAAAACAAATAAAATCAGCGCATTAAATGGCTCGGGAAGAGCTCCTGCAGACCTTTCATTGGAAAGAATACGAAAGGAGGGTCTGGACCAGGACCTTCCTCCATTCCACCCCTATACAATTACTGTGCCTGGCGCTTGTGCTGGCTGGTTTGATCTGCTTGAGCGTTTTGGTTCCTTGTCTCCAGAAAAAATATTCATGCCTGCAGTACGCCTGGCAGAGAATGGTTTCCCTGTTGCACCTGTGACAGCCTATTTTTGGCAGCGTGGTGCTCAAAGGCAACTTTCAACTGCGTTAAATGGCAGAGAAATGACTATTGACGGGCATGGACCTGAATCAGGGGAGATCTTTAAGAACCCAGGATTGGCAAATACGTTCAAATTGATCGCAGAGAAAGGGAAATCAGCTTTTTATGATGGGGAGATCGGAGAATCAATCGTGAATACAGTCCACCAAGCCGGGGGATGTATGCGAATGGCTGACCTGAGAAATCACTTCAGCACCTGGGAGGATCCGATCAGTACTAGTTTTAGAGGTTTGCGATTGTGGGAATGCCCGCCTAACGGGCAGGGGCTGGCAGCACTCCTGGCTGTAAATATAATTGAGGATTTTGATCTTGAGAGCATGGTTCCTATTTCCAAATTGCGGCTACACCTGGAGATCGAAGCCATGAGGCTGGCTTTTGCGGATACCAGGTGGTATCTGGCTGATCCGGAATTTTCACAGGTTCCGGTCGAAGAGCTATTATCCAAATCTTATGCGAAAGATCGCCGAAAATTGATCGACTTGAAACGGGCGACAGTTGACCAACAACGTGGGGTTCCAGTTGCTTCAACAGATACAGTATATTTTTGTGTCGTGGATAAATTTGGAAATGCCTGTTCCTTTATTAATAGCAATTATATGGGCTTTGGGACCGGGATCGTTCCTACCGGAAGGGGATTCACATTGCATAACCGGGGACACAATTTTAGCCTGGTTGAAGGGCATCCGAATGTGGTTGCACCTGGGAAAAGACCTTATCACACCATCATCCCTGCGATGGTTACACGTGAAAATGACCAAAGCCTGTATGCAGCCATGGGTGTCATGGGGGGATTCATGCAACCGCAGGGACATTTGCAGGTTTTTCTGGCGCTTGCCTGTGACCAATTGGATCCTCAGGCTTGCCTCGATCTGCCACGATTTTGTATCGAGGATGGAACTGCAGGTGGGGAAGTTGCCCTCGAAAAGGGAATTCCTCAAAGAGTGGTTACCTATCTGAAAGAGCATGGCCATCATATTCGGGTGGTGGGAGATTATGAACGGGCGCTATTTGGTCGAGGCCAGATCATTTTACGGGATAATCTATCCGGGGGTCTTAGTGCTGGCAGTGACGCTCGTGCTGATGGATGCGCCATGACCCTGATCTAAATAGTATAGAAGCTGAAGATATAACTCTTTTCCCCTTTGGTCTAGAACAGAATAAATAAATCAAAGTACCTCTTAATATTTAATACGACTTCAAGCAAAGTATAATAAATTATTTGTATCAGTAATTAAATAAAATATATTCATCAATGAATTCAGGATAAATTTTGAACAATCTTACAAGTTTGAAAATCCATGTAAATGGTGTGGTGCAGGGTGTCGGTTTTCGACCATTTGTGTTTGGTCTGGCTCAAAAAATGAATCTTAACGGATGGGTACGGAATACATCAGCAGGGGTGGATATCGAATTGGATGGTTCCCGAGAAATCCTTGAAAAGTTCGTTCAAGCATTAAATAACGAAGCCCCACCACTGGCTCATATCGATGAGGTGGAGGTAGCCTGGAATAGTCCGAGAGGATTCGTTAAATTTGAGATCATTCATTCCGAAGCAGTCAAGGACGCGTTTCAGCCAATCTCACCGGATGTTTGCATCTGCCCTGATTGTCTACGTGAGCTCTTTGATCCATCCGACAGGCGTTATCGTTATCCATTCATTAATTGCACTAATTGTGGGCCAAGATTTACCATAATAAAAGATATTCCGTATGATAGACCCAAAACAACCATGGCTCCCTTTGAGATGTGTGAAGCATGTGAAGCAGAGTATGTTGACCCTTCGGACAGACGATTCCATGCGCAACCAGTGGCTTGCCCTGAATGCGGACCAAAAGTCTGGTTGGAAATTAAAAATGATGGCGAAATCATCCATGAAGGCGAAGATGCCATTAGAATAGCCCAGGACCTTCTCGGGGGAGGAAAGATCCTGGCAATAAAAGGGTTGGGAGGTTTTCACCTGGCTTGCGACGCGAACAATACGCAGGCTGTAGCTGAACTACGCCGGCGAAAACTGCGCGTAGATAAACCATTTGCATTGATGCTCCCGGATATCGAAACAATCGACAAATACTGCATTCTAAATGCTAAAGCCAAAGAGCTATTAATTTCAAATTCCAGGCCGATCGTATTGTTGGATCGAAAACCTGGGTCAACAATTGCTCAGGAAGCAGCTCCAGGGCAGAATTCATTGGGTATCATGTTGCCTTATACGCCTTTACATTACCTTATTTTTGATACAGATAAGTATGAAGCGCTTGTAATGACGAGTGGAAATTTGAGTGAAGAGCCGATCGTGACGGACAATGATGACGCCCGCATCCACCTGGGAGCCCTGGCGGATGCTTTCCTGATGCATGACCGTGATATATACATACGCTGTGACGATTCGGTAGCGAGAATTTTTGAAGATGAGATCCTTCCAATCCGGCGTTCACGAGGGTATGCACCCTATCCTGTTCATCTAAATTTTAACCCCCCGGCCATTCTGGCTTGCGGTGGTGAACTCAAGAACACATTTTGCATGACTAGAAACAACTATGCTTTTTTAAGTCATCATATTGGTGATCTTGAGAATTATGAGACCCTGGAATCCTTTGAAAGCGGGATCAATCATTTTGAGCGATTATTCCGGGTGGAGATCAAAGCCCTGGCACATGACCTTCATCCTGATCACCTGGCGACACGCTATGCTATCAGGAGAGCTGCTTTGGAAGACTTGCCAGCCTTTGCTGTTCAACATCACCATGCCCACATTGTTGCGTGCATGGTAGAGAATCAACTCCCTGGAGATAAACCCGTAATAGGAGTGGCATTTGATGGAACTGGATTTGGTGAAGATGGAACGATCTGGGGGGGAGAATTCCTGATATCCGATTTTAATGGTTTCCAACGAGCTGTTCACCTCAAACAGATCCAGTTACCCGGTGGTGACCTGGCAGTCCGGGAACCCTGGCGAATGGCGCTTGCCTGGCTTGAAAATGCGGGTGAGACCTGGGAGGAAGACCTGCCGCCCGTTCGACATTTGATGCAAGAACCCTCCCTGAACAAAATTTTTCAGCAACAATTAAGAACCGGATTAAATTCACCCAGAACCTCGAGCATGGGGAGATTGTTTGATGCTGTATCTGCTTTGACCGGTGTAAGGTCGCGAGTAAATTATGAAGGTCAGGCTGCCATTGAATTTGAAGCCAGGGTAGATCCTCTTGAAATGGAGAGATATGAGTTTGAAATAGGACAAGCGAATATCGATCCCGCACCAGTGATCAGATCAATCGTTCAAGACCTGCGAAATTCCATCTCCGTTCCCCAGATCGCATCCCGGTTTCACAATGGAGTTGCAGGAATGACATTATCGATATGCCGAAATATTCGGAACCAGACAGGGATCTCAGAAGTTGCATTAAGTGGAGGGGTTTTTCAAAATATTACTTTATTGAAAGCAACCCTTTCAGGTTTGAGAGCAGAAGGGTTTCAAGTCTATATACACAAATTAGTTCCCCCGAATGATGGGGGGATCGCACTTGGACAGGCAGTTGTAGCCGCAGCCCGGTTGGCAAAAAAAGTAGTATAAGAAACATCCAGTAACAACCAGATGTTCTGGTAATAATAATCCCTTCTTCATGGTGTGGATGATATTATTGTTCTGGCAGTATTGCACAAACGAAAGTAGTGATCCTCACCTGCGCTTGCACCTCGGGGGATGCGGGACTTCGCTCCACATTATGTGCACGGGACAACAATAAGAAGCACGTGGTGCTAATCAAATTTATAACTTACAGCATGATAATTAATGAACCTCTAGAATTTACCCTTTTTTTACCTGATAAATTTACCTGATAAATTCAATTATTTTTGCGAAATTGGATTAGAATTGGTGGTTTGTGTATTTAAGGAAGTACGTCAATAAAATCGAAAATTAATTCGATTAAGGTAAACCACATATTATTGGTAGGTGTTCTGGATAAAGATGGAAAAGATATTACTTGTAGAAGATGATCCGTTCTTGTTGGATGTTATGAATTCGATCCTGGCGACTGAGGGTTATGAGGTTTACCCTGCGAGTCAGGGAAGACTGGCGCTCGATCTATTTGTGATGACCAATCCGAATTTGATCATCTCGGATATCATGATGCCAAATATGGATGGATTTGAGTTATTAAGAACAATCAGGTCCATGCCTCAAGGTATAACCGTGCCATTCCTTTTTCTAAGCGCAAGAACTGAACGGGCAGATGTGATCCACGCCAGGGAGCTTGGTGTTGATGATTATTTGTTCAAACCTTTTGATTCGGTTGAATTGGTGCAGGCGGTTCGGAACCGACTGGATAGAAGACGGGTTGTGGAATTATTTGATGCACGCGCAGCTCACCTGCAAACTGTTTCCATGCTGGCCAATGTGATCGAGACACGCGATCCTTATACAGCTGGTCATGTCGAACGAGTAAGCAGACTTTCAGAGAACCTGGCCATGGCATTGAATTGGACCGAAGAAGATATCGCAATCCTGGAAATTGGGGCAATTATGCATGATGTCGGAAAGATCACCGTCCCGAAGTCTCTACTAAAAAAGACTGGTCCTTTGACAGAAAAAGAATGGGGCGTTATGCGATTACACCCACAGGCAGGTGCAAAAATGTTGGAGGGGATTGATCATCTACGAGCTGCAATTCCTTATGTGCTTTGTCACCATGAATGGTGGAATGGCAGCGGTTATCCAAATGGTCTGGCTGGTTTAAACATCCCAATTGAAGGAAGGATACTGGCAATAACGGATGCATTTGATGCCATGACGACAAACCGACCATACCATTCCAGTATGACAGATGAAGAAGCATTGGCTGAAGTGGAACGGATGAGCGGTGTTTATTTTGACCCTGATATTGCCCGGGTATTTATCCAATCCTACAAGACCTGATCAAGTCAAAAAAATCACCAGCCACAACTCGGACAGGTGTTGATCCCCGCTGATCTCCCAACATGTTTAAACATGGTTACATTCGTAAATGGCTCGCCCAGGATCCCATCATGAATTGCCCATGATCTTAAGCGAACGCTGTTCCCGGCTGAATGGGATCTGAATGGAGTAGAACCATTTAATGACTGAGTTAATTCACCATCTGGTAAGAATCCGGTTTCAATTCTTTCCATAATTTTTCTGCCGACTTGATAAGAAAAACCATACCGTTCGAACAGGATCGCATTGTGATAGTATAACGGTTCTGCAAAATAGACCTGGTGCCCCAGACTGGCAACAAACTCTTCAAATTTCAAAATGGCAGCCGGCAATAATCTCAACCCTGAGCGGACCTGACCAGGGGCAAGACCCTCCCTCATGGCAGCTTCTTCGGCAGCAAGGTTACGCAGGAAGGTTCCAAATCGGGTTTCCTGACCGTCTGGTAACCGATCCACATCAAATCTCCTGGCAGAAGGATCGTTTAGTATGTAGAGCAGGACATGGATCTGTCCGGACAGGGTGTCAGTTAAATGTCCATAAAGGATCGGATCCGGATAATCAAACTGATGGAACAATTTCATTTCAACATCTGTGTTTCCGGGTTTAAATTTAAAAAACAGAAGCGATCTGCCATGCTTGTCTTTGAAAGAAGAAGGAATTTTAAAGCGTTCCATCAATTCAAGTGGAATCAAGCGGGTATAAATCTCTACTTTTTCTGTTTCTTTGAGTAAATTAACGCCACCAATCGTTGAGGCTGCCATATTACTCTCGTGTTCTAATTTGACGCTCGATCTCCCGATCTGTTTCTCGCCTGGCGATGGCTGCGCGTTTGTCATATAATTTCTTGCCGCGGGCAATGGCAATTTCCAACTTGGCGCGCCCACCTTTCAGATAGACACGGGTCGGGATAATTGTGACACCTTTTTGTCGAATTGCATCCCAGAGTTTCTTTATTTCTTTCTTGTGAAGGAGAAGACGACGAGGTCTTTTAGGATCATGGTTGTTGCGATTAGCCTGCTCATACGGGGCGACATGGGACTCCACCAGCCAGGCGTTCATACCATCCACTTTTATATAGGCTTCAGCCAGACTGATCTGCCCAGCGCGAATCGATTTAATTTCACTTCCCTGGAGAGAGAGTCCAGCTTCAAACTCCTCCAAGAGAAAATACTCAAAACGAGCCTTGCGATTTGTAGCAACAACTTTGATATCCATGGTTTGATTTTAACACATGACAGATCGTATTATCCCCATTTGAGAATAAACACACCAGATAAGAAGCGAAGCACTCCAATAATTAACAAAGCAGGTCCGAGATTAACATTCCCAGCCAGTACTGGACCAAGGATTGAACCTGCCAGGATGGCTGTATTCAGAATTATGTTATACCAAGCAAGATACCCGGACCAATTATTGCCAGGGGTTTTTTCGAGCAGATAATTTATTAGGGCGCCACCTACAAACGCCCAGCCAAAGCCGCCTACCAAAGATATGGCAAGATACTGATAATACCCACGAGAGCAGACCAACATAATAGGAAAAAGACTTGTTAGAATTGCACCCAAACTTGTTACTTTGTGATGCCCAAGCTTGTTGCTAATTCGTGCCAACTGCATGGACCCAATTAACCCTGAAAAGTAAAAAGCTGCTGATCCGATCCCGATCTGCTGGTCATTCAAATGTAAAACATTTACAAAATATAAGGGGTATAAGGGGATAGCAAGGTATTGGGCAATATGAAAAAACAAAAGGACTGATAATGTACTCCGGAATTTTGTTTTCCAGACATTAACACTTATGAGATTCTGTCTAAGTTGGTTCAACCAATACCGGAAACCTGGTTTAGTGCCTGAAAAAGTTGTTGCCTGGACTGGAGCTATTGAGAATTCAGATGAATTGCTAAGTGGATTAACAAAATAGAGGTGGAAACTGCTCATCGCTGCCCCGAGAAAGCCAATTGCAAATACGACCTGGTAACCTGCCGGGAAGGAAATATTATTCAGAATTACACCACAGAGCACTGATGTGACTACATAAACAACAGATAGGATCACATTCCGGATCCCGGCAACATGCGCCCGCCAGTTCGCCGGGACAGCTTCAGCAAAAAGCGCATTGAATCCTACTGCCATTGCGGTTCCGGGGACACCCATCAATAATGCCAAAAAGACAAGCATCCAAATTTGTTGTTGGTCTGCAAATATCCAAGGCAGAGGGATCAGGAGCAAGTAGCCAAACCGATAATAAACAGATGTCCAGAAAACGGCTTTGCCGATGGCTCTTTTTTGCAACCATAGACCAGCAGGGATTGCAAAGAATAGATTGATCACTGCAGGCATAGCCCCCATCAATCCTACCTGGAATGGGTTTGCTCCAAGACGAGCTGCATACACCGATAGGAATGCGATCGAACTTCCACTCAAGATCCCAAACCATCCCATATCCAGGTAAAGGTGTAAAAAATTCTGCCTGTATTCCGAAGGAATCACTGAGGTAGTTTTTATCCATTTCCTAATGAGCATATATTCATTATACCGGTTGATGGAGAAGGCAGTAAAAAAATAATCTCATCATGATTACCTCATGACTTAATATTTAATGTTACCCATTCCCACTTCCCCCCAATTGGGATCCAAGGTGTGAGAAAAAAAAGTATCCAGACCCAAAAGTAACTATAAATTGCCAAAATAATGGGTTTTTGTCCCACTTGTGGAAAAAGATAGTCGTTCTTTTTCCCACGGGGGAGAGAAAAAATAAGGGGAAATCAATCAACCAACAAAGACATTTAGAAAAGAATTAAGGGTACAATTCTTGAAACTCAAAAATGAACCATCATCCCAGTTCTGAAATTAGTGAGGTGAGACATGTTCCAATATGAATACTGTAAAATACAGATCGTTGAAACAGCCCAGATCCTTGTCAACAAAGGATACTTGATGGCCACTGGAGGAAACCTCTCGATGCGTATCCCGGGAGAATCTGCCTTGGTGATCACACCAACGAATTTCGATTATATGAAAATGACGACCCATGAAATTTGTGTTCTGGATTTTAATTTAAATCCACTGGAAGGAGAGTTGAAACCTTCTGTTGAAAGCAGTTTTCATGTAGGAATTTACCAGAATCGTGGAGACGTAAATGCGATAATTCATACTCATCAAGTTTATACCAGCGCCCTGGCATTGATGAAAGCGCCAATCCCGGCATTGTTCGATGAGCAAGTGCGTTACCTCGGACGATCGGTGGAGATCATTCCGTATGCTCCTTCAGGAACCAAGTTCCTCAAAAAGAAAATCGTTAAGTACATTAAAAACCATAATAATGCCTTCATCATGCAAAATCATGGGGCTTTATGTTTTGGTGAAAGTATGACGAGAGCAATCTACAATGTGGAGATATTAGAAAAATGTTCCCTGGCATATCTTTTAACGTTGTGCGCAGAAAGAGAATTTAGCAAGGTTCCTGCCTCCGTCCGTGAAATTGCATTTGCCAAATTACGAAAGGATCAAAAAAAATTTGAAGCAGGTGGGACTTCATCTGGCAGAGAATAAAACAATATCTTGGGATTTGTTCTTTTAGGAGTTTTTATGACCAATCATTTGTATGGGATATCTGAATGGCCGGATACCCGGGAAATCTATCAGCATTTGGATTTTCTTATCAACCAACCACTTTTCTCCGTTCGTCGAGAAAAAATGCAGGATTTTCTGGTGTATTTCGATGATAAGTGCAAAAAATCCAGGATATTAACTGACGAAGCTAAAAAGTTCATTCCGGGTGGTGTACAACATAATCTGGCTTTCAATTATCCCTTCCCGATCGCCATAGAAAAAGCAGAGGGGGCTTATATGTGGGATGTGGACGGGAATCGATATATCGACTTCTTACAGGCAGGAGGTCCGACTGTACTCGGAAGTAATTATGGTCCCGTACGAGAAAAGGTGCTGGAAGTAATCAATTCATCCGGTCCGGTGACCGGATTATTTCACGAATATGAACTAAAACTTGCACGATTGGTGAATCAATACATGCCATCTGTAGAAATGTTTCGGATGTTGGGATCAGGCACCGAAAGTGTAATGGCTGCCATCCGTGTAGCCCGTGCTCATACGCATAAAAGAAAGATCATAAAGGTGGGAGGTGCATACCATGGTTGGAGTGACCAGATGGTTTTTGGGCTTCATATTCCTGGAACCGGTCGTTTTGAGGCAGCAGGTATCCCGCGCAGTGCCAGTGCACACACACAGGAGTTCTATCCCAACAACCTGGCTAGCTTACGCCGTAAATTGATCTCTAACAAGGTGAGAGGAGGTACTGCTGCAGTTATTTTAGAGCCATTGGGACCCGAAAGCGGCACAAGACCTGTCAGCAGAGAGTTCAACCAGAAGGTTCGAGAATTATGTGATGAATTTGGAACCCTGTTAATTTTTGACGAAGTAGTAACCGGTTTTCGGCTGGGGATGGGAGGCGCACAAGGTTATTTAAATATTGCTCCTGACTTGACGATCTTTGGGAAGTGCATTACAGGCGGCTACCCGATGGCTGGTGGGTTGGGAGGGCGTAAAGAAATAATGGAACATCTCTCGGCTGGGATCGGAGGGACCGGAGAAAGGGCTTATGTAGGGGGCACATTGTCAGCTAATCCATTATCCTGCGTGGCTGGTTACCATGCCCTGGTCGAAATGGACCGTACCAACGCGCCTGTTCTAGCCGGAAAGGCTGGTGACAGGTTGACAAAGGGTTTGAAAGAAATCATAAACAGGCATAATTTACCATTTGTTGCCTATAATCATGGCTCCATTGTTCACCTCGAAACAGCTGCAACCATGTTGTTGGATTTTAAAAAGCCACTCAAAATTGCTCGTGAGCTCAAACCTCGCAAACACATGATGGAGGAGATGGGGGCAGCTTTCATGTCCCAGGGGTTGATCACGCTGGCAGGCAGCCGGATGTACACCAGTATGGCTGATAAAGATAATGTGATCGATGATGCATTAAACCGCTTTGAAACTGTCCTGGCGAGTTGCAAATAATTATCTAAATGAGATCTGTCCTCTAACGCAAGGTGATCAAAGAAATTGAATAATCTTATAATCCTTTCCAAAAATGCGGATGAATATCACAGACTGCTGGAAGCTGAACATCTCTCCGATCTGAAAATAATTAAGACATGCACAGACCCGGACCAGATCATTTCCGGATCGCCTTGCAATATTCTCTTCGGAGATACATCCCTGGTTAGTATGGTTCTGCATAAGTTACCTCAATTGCAATGGGTGCAAACTACCTGGGCAGGTGTCGAGCCTTTGCTCAAGCAAGGGTTGCGCCGTGATTATCAATTGACCAACGCCAGGGTTGTATTTGGTCCACTTATGTCAGAATACGTTTTTGCCTATCTCCTTCAACATGAAAGACGCATCCTTCAACGTTACGAGGCTCAAAAGAAGAAAATATGGGATGCTTCCATTACAGGATCATTGCGTGGTAAGTCCATAGGTTTGCTTGGTGTCGGTTCAATAGGTGTACATTTAGCTTCCACAGCCAAGCAATTTGGTATGCACGTCAGGGGCTACTCACGTACCAGTCGAGGATGCAAATATGTGGATCAATATTTTCACGGAGAGGATCTGCAGAATTTTACTAGCGGGTTGGACTACCTGGTTAATAGCCTCCCAAACACCCAGGACACCTGGCACCTGGTCAATTCAGAGATGTTAAGCTGGCTTCCATCTAATGCAGTTTTTGTTAATGTTGGAAGGGGCAGTACTGTCGATGAATCAGCATTGGTTGCAGGTTTAACCACAGGAAAGATCGCTGAAGCTGTCCTGGATGTTTTTGAACAGGAACCTTTACCTGTAGACCACGTATTCTGGAAAACACCACATTTAATTATCACTTCACATACTGCCGCCCCGAGCCTCCCGATCGATCTGGCATCATTATTTATCGAAAATTATCATCGTTATTCTCGGAACTTGCCATTAAACCACCTGGTGGATTTTGCGCGTGGCTATTGATCGATACATTCAAGATCATGTTCGTGCGTATCTTAAAAATATTATTCACTTCTACCATGTTATAATTGCCGCTTGACAATTATTTGGTAATTAGAGTCTTTATAAAAATACATAATCCTTGATCTCGAATGTGAATAATGGTGTAAAAAGTCATTTAATATTGGAGGCATAATGGAAATCGTCACCCAACAATTCAAGCATTGCGATTTGATCAAAGTTAAAGGTCGCATTGATAGTTATACTGCCCCAAAATTGGGAGAAGCAATTGAACTCATCAATAATGAAGGTCGCTATAAGATCATACTTGATCTGAGTGGCTTGGAGTTCATGTCCAGCGCAGGATTCAGAACCATGCTGATGGGACAACGAACCTGCAAACGTTATAATCGTGGTGAGATCGTACTCGCTTCTCTTCCACAGAGAACACAGGAAGCCCTTGATTTGACAGGATTTACATCTCTCTTCAAGATATTTCCCGATCAAGTTACTGCTGTTGGAAATTTTTAATTAATATCAATAAAAAGAAATTATTGGAACCTGACTGGAGATTATTTGTAAGTCAGATCCCTGATCTCATTATGCGAACAGCCATCTTCCAAGCAAATTTTAAAAACCTGGACTCGATCCGTGATTATGTTGCCAGGGTAGCAAAAGATGCGGGATTTGATGAAGCAGGTATTTATGCGATCCAGCTTGCTGCTGATGAAGCCAGCTCCAATATTATTGAGCATGCATATAAAGAAGATGATAATGGGGAAATTGAATGCACCTGCAGTGTAGATGGTGATTTCCTGGTAATCATATTTCGTGACCATGGTCTCAGTTATGATATGGAGTCAATTCCAGAGCCTGATTTGACAGGTAATCTTAAAAAAAGACAGATCGGGGGTCTTGGTCTATACCTGATCCGTAATTTGATGGATGAAGTCCATTACGAATCTTTTGACAAGGCAGGTAATGTACTAACTTTGAAGAAACATATCGTGGGGTGACATGAAGAAAAATTTAGCTCCGCGAAAATCCAATTGGAACCTGGTCATAGAATTGGGGACAAAGTTGCTGGAATCGAATTCTCTGGCGGTTCAGCATGAATTGATCACCTCAACAATGGGCTGTATATATGGTGGGGAAAATGAATTGTGGATCAATGACGCTCTGTTGCGATTGCCCGGGCGTTCTACTCAACTCTTTTATGATTGTGAACCTCCAAGTATCGAAATGGAACAGGCAAGGTCTACAGGCCAGTTGGTAAACACTTCCCAAGAAGTATTGCGGCTTGCTATGCCGATCTTGAGCCAGGAAACCATGTTTGGGGTAATTCAAACAAGCCGCTCGACCGATCAACCTTTCACCGAAGAAGAAATAGAAGTGTTTCAAGGATTGGCAGCGCATATTGCTTTGGCACTAACCAATACACATCGCAAAGAAGTAGAACAATGGCGGATCGAACAACTAAACCTGGTTCGTATGGTCAGTTCACAGATCGCAGATATTCTTGACCTGGATGAGTTGGTTCAACGGTTAACCCAATTGATCCAACATACCTTTCAATATTATTACGTTGCCATATTCACGCTAGAACCATTAGAAAATACTCTGAAATTTCGCTCTTCTGCCGGCCCGGTTGGATCTGAAGGAAAACGAAATACATCACCTGTCCTGGAAGTGGAAGTCGGCCAAGGTTTGATAGGGTTCGTAGCCCAATATGGTGAAGAAATAGTCAGCAACGACATCCACCAAGAGCCTCGATTTAAATTCATTGCCAGCCTTCCCGAGACCTTGTCAGAAGTCGTATTACCTCTAAAAATTGAGGATAAGATCCTGGGGGTGTTGGATATCCAAAGCAATGAACAGGATGCTTTTCACCCAAACGATCTTTTGGTATTGCGGGCTCTGGCAGCCAATATCTCGGTGGCAGTTGAGGGGGCTCAATTATATGGAGACTTGCAAAAACGGGCAAAACACCTGGCGCTTGTAACTGAGGTCAGCAGGGATATCACGACGATCCTTGATCTGGATGAGTTACTTCATAAAGTTGCAGCACTGATCCAGGAACGGTTGGGATACCCACATGTTCACCTCTTCAGCGTTCACCCCAATCGAAGACGAATCTATCATGAGGCCGGGAGTGGGTGGCGTGGCTCTGCGCTTGAAGGATACAGCCTTGATCTGGATAGCCCGTTAGGGTTGATCCCCTGGGTTGCATCTCACGGAGAATCTGTAATCTCCAATGATGTCACCATTGAACCCCGATATAAGCCATCCGAATTACCTCCCGAGAATACACTTGCAGAAATGGTGATTCCGCTGACTTACGATGGACAGGTATTGGGTGTTTTGGATATCCAAGCTGAGGTTAAAGGCGCTTTCACAGAGGATGATCGCTTAATTTGTGAAGCTCTTGCAGACAATATCGCGGCTGCCATCCATAATGCGGATCTTTATCAATCCGAAAAATGGCGCCGGCAGATAGCTGACAGCCTGCAAGAAGTAGCCGGCTTGCTCTCAGCAAATGTCAGCGTGGATGATGTGTTAGACACGATCCTAGGCGAGTTGGAAAAAGATCTGCCATGTGAAATATCTGCGATCTGGTTGTTGGATGGAGAAGACATTTACCTGGCTCATATTCGCGGAGCGGACCCGATCGATGTGGAGATCGCAAGGAAGGATTGGCCGGAATCTTCGGATTTCCTCGCTGAAGCATTGAATTCCGATGTTCCCATCATCCGAAAACCTACTGATGCGATCGGCCCAAGCGGAGCTGCCAAAGGATATTCTGCGGATTATTCATCCATTGCTGCCCGGTTGCAGGTTGGTCAACAGCCCCTGGGGGTTTTAACACTTGCTCATCCAACTTCAGGCAGATATGGGCATGAAGCCCAGGCGATTACTGCAACATTTGCTGGATATGCAGCAGTGGCTATTGAAAATGCCAGGTTATATGATACCGCCCAGGAACAAGCCTATGCTTCGGCTGCTTTGTTGCAGGTGGCTCAAACTGTGGCGAACGCAGATAATTTAGAAGATCTGCTGGCTTCAATCGCCCGCATCACACCGATCCTGGTTGGAGTCGAATCGTGTGCGATCTATCTATTTCAGGATGAGTTATTTGTCCCCTCCCATGCATATGGGATGAAGGATGAAATTCATGAGGTCATTACAGGCAAGAATTTTGCGAGAGGGGAATACCCTCTGCTGGATTTGGTTCAGGTCACCAACCAGGAGGTTATTGGTTCATTGAAATCGATGACACCTGAATCCTGGTTGAATCCTGAGCTTGCTTTATCCAAAGAGGAATCATTTTATGCAATGGAAATGGGGGAGAAATTGTTGATCGGTTTTCCTCTAAAAATAAAGTCCGAGTTTTTTGGCGTCATTCTTATTGAGGAGACTTCCGAGGCACGCCGATTTCGACAGAAACGAATTGAGATCATCAATGGAATTGCTCAACAATTGGCAATGAGCATCCAAAATGAAACTCTGCAATTGGAAACAGTGGCACGCGAAAGGCTCGAGTATGAGTTTCACCTTGCCCGCCAAATCCAACTGACCTTTCTACCAGAAGAAATGCCGGAATTTAACGATTGGGAATTGGCAGCATTCTGGCGTCCTGCCCGGCAGGTGGGTGGGGATTTTTATGATGTTTTTAAACTTCCGGATGGCAAGCTGGGCTTGATCATTGCAGATGTATCCGATAAAGGCATCCCAGCGGCGATCTTCATGGCAGTTACCCGGACACTTCTGCGCGCTATCATCCTGGAAGTTTCATCCCCATCCGAAGTTCTGCAAAAGATCAACGAACTGCTCATTCCTGAAAATCAACAGGGAATGTTCGTTACAATTGTTTATGCAGTCCTTTCGTTGGAAACCGGACAATTAACCTATGCAAATGCTGGTCACAATCCACCATTCTTGATAATTTCAGCCAACCAGGAGATCAAAAGTCTGACAGGAACTGGTATGGCCCTTGGGATCGTGGAAAATACCAACATTGATGAATGTGTGATCCAACTTCAACCTGAAGACAGTCTATTGTTTTATACAGATGGAATAACAGAAGCAATTTCGCAACAGGATGACCTTTTTGGAGAAACCAAGTTGTGCAATGTGTTGAGGGAAAACCACACTTCACCTGTAAAAAGTATTATAAAATCAATCGAGGAATCAGTGTTTGAATTTATGGGTTCGAACCTCCCGATCGATGATCTGACGATGTTGATCATTAAGCGACTGAAATAATTAAAATGGTATAATAGTCCTGTTAATTTACTAACTAGGAGTCTCGTTTGGCATTTAATCCAATTAACTGGCTGCTTGGTTTATTCTCTCTGGATATTGGAATAGATCTGGGTACCGCAAATACTCTTGTTAACGTCCGTGGGAAAGGGATCGTAATCAATGAACCTTCATGGGTTGCAATTGATAAACGTTCCCGTACACCTCTAGCAATCGGGCTGGAAGCAAAAGAAATGTCTGGTCGAACTTCCAGCTCCCTCATGGTCATCAGACCCATACGGGATGGAGTGATCTCTGAATTTGAGATCACGGAGGCCATGCTGGAATATTTTATTGGCAAGGTCCATGAGCAGACAATCGTCCCATTACCTCGACCGAGAGTTGTTATTGGAATACCTTCCGGAGTTACCCAGGTTGAGAAACGCGCTGTCTATGACGCATCTATGTCTGCAGGTGCCCGTGATACTTATTTGATCGAAGAACCTATTGCAGCAGCATTGGGGGCTGGATTACCCATTACGGATGTGCGCGGTTCGATGGTAGTTGACATTGGTGGAGGTACCACTGAAGTAGCCGTGATATCCATGGGAAGGGTTGTTGTCTCACGATCCTTGCGGGTAGCCGGTGATGAAATGGATCTGGAAGTCGTGCAATATATTCGCAATAAATATAACCTTCTCGTTGGCGAAAGGATCGCGGAACAGATAAAATGGAGTGTCGGATCAGCATTTCAATTGCCGGTGGAAAAAACGACCGAGGTTCGAGGCCGTAATCTGGTCACTGGTCTACCTGAATCCGTCGTTATCTCATCCGTCGAAATGCGCGAAGCGTTGACGGGTTCCGTCCAGGTCATCGTGGATACAGTAAAAGATGCCCTGGATGAAGCTCCACCTGAAATTATTGCAGACCTGATGGATATGGGAATTTGCCTGGCTGGAGGGGGGGCTTTGTTGCAAGGGCTTGCCGAACGTTTATCGGATGAATTAAATCTACGTGTTTGGGTGGCTGAAGACCCCCTAACCTGTGTTGTGCGTGGAACAGGTATAATCCTGGATGATTTTCAAAATAATTCCCGTTTTCTTGTTGGGCTCGAACGGGATGGTAGTATCCGATAAAAGACCATAATCCAGGCAAACAGAACGAGTAAGAAAAAAGCTCCTTGATATGAAATCGAATTTACCCCGGTCATTACAAACGACCTTGATCATATTGATCGTGGTCGGTATTGTCATGCTTGCATTGGGAGGTTACTTTGGGGGAATCACCAACTGGCTTGGTCAAGTCACCGTTGGATCTCAAACCTGGTTATCGAGCCGATTCCTGGCAATTTCTGATTTTCTTACTGTTCCCCGGGATATGGCATCATTGCGTCAGACAAATATCGAATTGGAAGCTGAAGTTGCCCAATTACAGACGCAGATCATTGAGCTTCAACAGCAAGTTACTCAAACAGAAATACTTTCAGCACTTGTTGACTTTGCGCGAACCAACCCTGAAAATACTTACAAAGCAGCAGCTGTAATAGGACGAGACCCAAGCCCTTTCCTAAGATATGTGATCCTTAATGTAGGATCCAATGACGGAATTGTTCGTGGAATGCCTGTTGTGACTCAACAAGGATTGGTTGGCAGGGTGGACGCAGTCGTTTCGGGGGCTGCAAGGGTGCAATTGATCACAGACCAAGTATCCGCAGTTAATATCATTCTAAAGAATTCAAAAACAGAGGCGATCCTGACCGGTTCAATTACGGGAGACCTCTCGCTTGGAATGATCTCACATGATGTGACTATAGAACCGAGCGATGTGGTTCTGACCTCAGGTTTAGGAGGAGATTATCCTCCCAATATCCTGATCGGTCAGGTGGTCAGCATAAGCAACCCTGAATATGAATTGTTCCAATCGGCATCCATCCAACCAATTGTGGACTTTTCCCGCGTGGAATTTGTATTGGTAATCATAAATTTTCAACCGGTGGATATCTCACCTTTGCTCCCTACACCCAGTCCTTAATAATATTATGGCTATTTTCATGGCAATACCCGTTTTGGGGGTCGCACTAATGATCCAAACAGGGATCATCAGTCGCATCAACCTGCTTTCCGGTAGTGCAGATCTCATATTGGCTATACTGGTGACCTGGTCAATCCAGGAGCAGGTGAAAACAGCCTGGCATTGGGCTGTAATAGGCGGTTTAATGGTCGGGTTTATTTCAGGTCTACCCTGGTTCATACCATTGGCTGGGTATCTAATGGTGGTTGGAGTAGCCCGATTGTTGCTTCGTAGAGTATGGCAGGCAGTCCTATTGGAAACATTTATTGTCATCTTTTTTGGTACTTTTGGAATTCAACTCTTAACTGCTGGATATCTGACCCTGATGGGTGGAACATTTAAGATCGGAGATGTCATCAGCTTGATCATACTGCCGAGCACACTATTGAACTTATTAGTGGTGATACCTGTATATTACCTGATCAAGGACCTGGCTCTCTGGTTGTATCCGGTTGAGGTAAATCCATGAGCACAACATCCACGCTGGCACGATTTCAACCCTGGCGATTATGGACAATCTATGTGTTATTTGGTCTTGTCCTTGTCATATTTTTTTCCCGATTATTCGGCTTGCAAATCCTTGATTATGAGACATATCTGCAATATTCGGATAACAATCGAACAAAAATTGTCAGCGAAGCCCCTCAAAGAGGGATCATTTATGACCGTAATGGTTTTGTACTGGCACGAAATATCGCTTCCTATACGATAGCTGTTACGCCTGCTTATTTGCCAGATGATGTTTCAGATATCCAACAGATCTATCGGGACCTATCTGAATTGACAGGAGTTCCCGTAAATAACGGAACAATTGAAGATGCAAAATTGGTTTCAGCCTGTGTGCCTGGCCCAGGGATCACACAATTGGTGGAACTGGGAAATTCACTGGCTCCATACGCACCTGTAAAAATACAATGCAATGTTAATGAAGATATCGCCCGAATCGCCCGTGAAAGAATGGTGAATTGGCCAGGTGTGAGTGTGTTGATAGAACCGGTCCGGGATTATCCAACAGGTTCATTAACTGCGCATATTATCGGTTTTTTAGGGCCAATCCCGGCAAGATTGGAAGCTGAATATAAGAACCTTGGTTTTTCAACCCAAACTGATAAAGTAGGTTATGCTGGAGTTGAAGCTTCGCTGAACGACATATTGATCGGATCGCCAGGAAAACGTGTGATCGAAGTGGATGTGGCAGGACAGGAATTACGTAATCTTGAACCTCCAATTGCTCCGGTTCCAGGTGAAAATGTAACCCTAACAATCGACACACGATTTCAAGCAGCGGCTGAAGCTGCCATCGCAGAAGAAATCGATTATTGGAATAACCGTTATTATGGTTATATTCGCATCACTAGTGGTGCTGTGCTGGCTATTAACCCACGAACAGGCGAGATCCTGGCAATGGTATCATGGCCAACCTATGAAAATAATCGCCTTGCACGTTTTATCCCGACTTATTACTATAATCAATTGAGCCAGGACCCGACCCACCCCCTTTTAAATGTAGCAATCTCAGCTGAATTTCCACCCGGATCAACATTTAAACTCTCGACAGCATCTGGGGCTTTGAATGAAGGTGTTGTTACATTGGACACGATCATTGAAGCTCCAGGGGAGTTGGTGGTGACAGAGAGTTATTCACCCACCGATCCAGGTTTTCAACGATCTTTCCGCGATTGGATTTATCCAAAATCATTTGGTCAAATTGATTTTTATCATTGTATCGCCTATTCAAGTAATGTCTGTTTCTATAAATTGGGAGGCGGGTATAAGAATGAGATCCCTGAAGGTCTCGGAATTTTACGGCTTGAGCAATATGCCAGGGCGCTTGGCTATGGACAGCCATCCGGGATCGAACTGTACGGAGAAGCTTCGGGATTGATCCCAGACCCATCTTGGAAACGTATCTATCAGGGAGAAAACTGGTCGACTGGAGATACCTATATAGCCAGCGTAGGTCAGGGGTATGTCCTGGCAACTCCTTTACAGGTGTTGATGTCTGCGGCAACGATCGCCAATGATGGCAAATTAATGCAACCTACCATCATCCGTTCGATCCAGGATGCAGATGGTGTTGTTCTCGAGAGATGGTGGAACCCTGGTGAACAATCAATAACTGAGAAACCAGAAGAACCAGACAGTTATCAAATTTCACCATTTAAACCAAACATGAAATGGGATATTACCGTTGATAAGGTAATAGAAGACTTTCGATGTGAAAATACTTATTGTACTCCCACGGGTGAATTCAAGAATGTTGCTCCATGGGTTGTACAAAGCATTCAGCATGGAATGCGTTTGGCGGTAACAGATCCAGCGGGGACGCTGGATAACACCTACTCTTTTAAAGATTATCCAATTGCAGTCGCAGGAAAAACTGGAACAGCAGAGTATTGTGATGACGTGGCGAATAGCCTTAATCGTTGCAAATTTGAAAATTGGCCCACACATTCCTGGACTGTGGCATACGCTCCTTTTGAAGATCCTGAGATCGTGATTTTGGCATTCAACTATAATGGGGGTGAAGGTGGGAGTGTGGCAGCACCTATTGTCAAGCTGGTCATGGACGCATACTTTGAACTTAAAGCAGTTGATACTTCTGAAGGTACGACGCCATAATCAGGATAGGACTGTGTGCTATAATTTAACGCAAATATGTTGAAAGAAACGACAACCATACAGATTAAGGGCATTCGGGAAGGCTTATTGGTATCCTTTGGAGACGAAGATTGGGATATCCTTACATCGGCTTTGATCAATCAGATCAATGAACGCCCAAACTTTTATCAAAGTGCCCGTATCGTCCTGGATGCGGGTAGCCATACATTGGGTGTCAATGAGTTGGTTTCATTAAGGGATGTCCTTTCTGAACATGGAATTACGCTGTGGGCTGTTTTGAGCAATTCTTCTACAACCGAGCAAACTGCTCAAAACCTGGGGCTGGCAACCCGCATTTCGAAACCAAAATCGATCAATGATGAAGAACCAGTTGATCGTATTTCTGACGAGAAAGCTTTATGGATCCAACACACTTTGAGATCAGGGACACGGATAGAATTCCCAGGAAATGTAATTGTATTTGGAGATGTCAACCCTGGTGCCGAGGTCATGGCTGGTGGAAGTGTGCTTGTCTGGGGCCGGTTGAGGGGACTGGTACACGCAGGTGCCAACGGTAACGAAGAAGCGGTGGTCGGAGCTCTCGAGTTCTCGCCCATGCAATTGCGAATTGCTGGCAAGATAGCTGTATCGCCAAAAAAAAATGCCAAAGGAAAATTGGAAATCGCCAAATTGGTAGACGGAAATTTAATAGCTGAACCCTGGAAATCAGGATAATGGAATAGGATGGGTAAATGACGGCGAGCGTTGTGACAGTGACATCAGGAAAAGGCGGAGTAGGTAAAACGACTTCGGTAGCTAATATTGCAGTAGGATTGGCTTCGCAAGGACAGCGTGTGGTCTGTATTGACGGTGACATCGGTTTGAGAAACCTGGATGTAGTTCTAGGATTAGAAAACCGGATCGTTTATGATCTGGTTGATGTTGTTGAAGGACGTTGTCGATTGCGGCAAGCCATGATCCGTGATAAACGATTGCCAGAGTTGTACCTGATCCCTGCTGCACAAACCAGGGATAAGAGTGCAGTATCTCCAAGTGATATGGTGCATCTTTGTGATGAACTCCGCCAGGAATGCGATTGGATCCTCATCGATTCACCTGCAGGTATCGAACGTGGATTTCGTAATTCCATAGCAGCTGCAGACAAAGTATTGGTCATGACGAATCCTGAAGTATCCGCGGTACGAGATGCTGACCGGGTCATCGGCATTTTGGATGCAGAGGAGAAGGGACCGGCATCATTAATAATAAATCGGATCAAACCTGCCATGGTAAAGCGTGGCGATATGCTTTCAGTGGAAGATGTTTTGGATCTCCTGGCAATACAATTAATAGGTATTGTACCGGAAGATGAGAACGTCATCGTAGCATCAAATCGCGGCACTCCAATGGCATTTGATGATAAGAGCAGAGCAGGTCAGGCTTTTCAAAACATTGCAAAACGTTTATTGGGTGAAGAAGTTCCATTTCTTGATGTGGAAAACCAGGGATTTTTCCAACGTATTTTCTCGGGGAGGAAATAAAATGGACTTCTTAAGCCGCTTGGTCGGGCACAAGAAAAGTGCTGGAAGTGCAAAGGAACGATTACAACTTGTCCTGATCCATGACCGGACAGACCTGACACCATCAGCACTTGATGCTATGAAGGATGAATTGATCGAAGTCATTTCAAGATATGTAGAGATAGATCCAACTGCGGTGAGCATTAATATCGCCAAAGATGGTCGTTCGCAACGATTGGTGGCAGATATCCCCATGCGTAATACAAATCGCAGGCGTGTTAAATAACCTGCTCGAAAGATTCTGGTTCCTGACTTTCCTAAACCCCAAGTTTTTATTATTCAAAGATCTTGTAATCAATTTGATTTGAAATTTTTATAATTGTGGATTGTTAAAAGATGACCTTTGGTACGTTGTGAATATTGAGTTGGAATAATGTTTCGCGGATTTCGTGAAGACTTTTGGCGCCATTTTGATTTCAGCCTGTTTGGGGCTGTGATCCTGGCTATCGCATTTGGTGTTGCAATGATCCGGTCAGCCATCGCTGGAAATGAAATATTGGCCGGCCTGGTCCAACGCCAGATCATTTTTGCCATCCTTGGGTTTGTGGTGATTTTGATCATTGCATTAATCGATTACCACTATTGGGCGGCTTTGATCCGCCAGATCTATTTTGTGATCATGGTATTCCTCATCATCTTATATATTATAGGTGGGCAGAGGTTTGGGGCTGCGCGTTGGTTGGAAACGGGGCTTGTATCCATTCAACCTACCGAATTAGCCAAGATCGTGGTTATCCTGGCATTATCCTATTACTTTGGAAGAAATATTGATGCGTTGCACGATCTTCCCTGGTTAGTGAAAGGATTGATCATTGCCCTGGGATTGGCGATCTGGATATTCTTACAACCTAACTTAAGCAATGTGATCGTTATCTTGGTATTATGGGGTTCCCTGGCATGGATCGGAGGTCTTGAATTGAAACAACTTGCGATCCTTATCCTGGCCGGGATAACTGTTGTTATTGTTGGCTTCCAATTCTTGGAACCATATCAACAAGAACGGGTTACAGGATTCATATTTTCTGATTCAACAACAACCTATGGAGCCCAATACAATGTTGACCAGGCTTTAATAGCACTAGCATCTGGTGGTTTACTGGGTAAGGGGTATGGACTGGGGACGCAAACACAATTGCGTTTTCTAAAAGTCAGGCATACAGATTTTATTTTTTCGGTGATCGCCGAGGAATTTGGACTGGCGGGAGCTGCGTTTGTACTATTTTTGATGGCTTTCATTATTTATCGATGCCTGCGAGCAGCAACGAAGGCTAACGATCCCTTTGGAGCGATGTTATGTTATGGCGTGGCAATCCTTATATTTTTTCAGGGTGCTGTAAATATTGCAGTAAACCTCAATTTAATCCCGGTAACCGGTTTACCTTTACCTTTCATCAGTTATGGGGGCAGTGGTCTGTTATCTTTAATGTTAGGGATCGGGCTTGTTGAAAGTGTGATTATGCGTCAAAAGACATTGGAATTTTAGGAGAATATCTATGGAATCCATCAAACCCGCCAGAGTTCGGTTTGCACCTTCTCCAACCGGCCGGATGCATCTGGGAAGTGCCAGAACAGCCTTATATAATTACCTGCTGGCTAAACGGACCGGTGGTCAATTCATCCTGCGGATCGAAGATACTGATTTCAAGCGATTTGTCGTCGGCGCTGAAGAGGAACTGATGCAAGGATTGCGCTGGCTTGGATTGCAGTGGGATGAAGGTTTGGATGTCAATGGTCCTTTTGAGCCTTATCGTCAATCAGAGCGTAAAGAAATCTATCTTGAATATGCTCAAAAACTTATCGACACCGGGCATGCATATCCATGTTTCTGTTCCAAAGAACATTTGGATAAAGTCCGCCAAGAACAGATGAAGCGCAAAGAAAACCTGCACTATGACGGAAATTGCAGGCTCTTATCAAAAGAAGATGCAGCTGCAAGAATTTTGAACGGTGAGCCTTATGTAATCCGTTTTAAAACACCACGCGAGGGGAGCGTAATTGCTCATGATGCATTACGCGGGGATATTGTGGTTGAAAATAAAAATATTGATGATTATGTACTGGTAAAAACGGATGGATGGGCTTTGTATCATCTTGCTGCCATGGTGGATGATCACTTGATGGAGATAACGCATGTGATCCGTGGTGCTGAATGGCTGTCAACATTCCCGTTGCATGTACATATCGTACGCGCATTCGGGTGGGAAGAACCGGAATGGGTACATCTTTCTGTTTTTCTGAAACCATCCGGAAAAGGAAAAATGAGTAAACGAGATGCAATGGATGCCCTTGATAGCGGTTATTCCATCTTTGTCACAGACCTGGAGAAATTGGGTTATCCTCCAGAAGGTGTTCTAAATTGGATCCTTTTGATGGGCTGGGGTATCGCAGAGGGTGAATTCATGGGATTAGAAGAGATGGTTCAGAAATTCGATATCCATCATGTAAATCCATCCCCGGCTGCCATTGATTTTGCCAAGCTGGATTATTTTAGTGGTGCTCATATACGAAATCTGAGCAATCCTGAAATTGCCAGGCGTATCAGACCCTACTTTGAAAAAGAGGGATTAAAGGTCGATGATGCAAAATTGATCCGGATCATACCGATCATCCGGGAGAGATTGGTAACAATGGATGATGCGCTATTTTTTGCAAAATTCTTTTTCATTGATCAGATTGAACCAGCTCTATCGGAACTTATCGGCAAGAATTTAACTGCTGAAGAGTCCATAGATGTCCTCCAAAGGTCTTACAATATCCTATCTTCATTGGATGAGATCACTCCTACCCTGGCTGAACAACCAATGCGCCTTTTAGTGGAAGAGATGGGTTTGAAAGCCGGTCAGGTATTTGGAATTTTACGGGGAGCCGTTACAGGACAATCTGTCAGCCCACCTTTATTTGAAAGTATGGAGATCATTGGAAAAGAAAAAGTGTTGGAAAGGATAAGAATTGCAATGGATATCCTGGCTGGCAGTATTAATTTATAGAAAATCGGGTCTGATGGTTTCATCAGACCCGATCTTCTAATTATTGGAATTCGCCAGTTGTCGTTCCCATGAATCTTTGAGTGATACTGAACGGTTAAATACCAATTTGTTTTCTTTTGAATCGGGATCAACGTTAAAGTATCCAATCCGTTCAAACTGAAAAAAATCACCGGTTCGGGCTCTTCCCAGACTGGTTTCAAGACGGCAATCTGTTAAAACTTCCAATGAATCGATGTTGATGTTGGAAGTGAAATCCAACCCTTCCTCCAATTCGTATGGGTCTTCCTTCAAGAATAAGCGGTCATAAAGGCGTACCTCGGCAGAAATGGATTCGGTTGCTGAAATCCAGTGGATCGTTGATTTAACCTTTCGTCCATCCGGTGCATCGCCACCTCGGGTTTCTGGATCATACGTACAATGAACCTCAACGACCTGACCAGTTTCCGGGTCTTTGGTCACTCCGGTGCAGGTAACAAAATAGGCATATCTTAAACGAACTTCATTGCCCGGGAACAAGCGGTAATATTTTGGTGGAGGAGCTTCTGAAAAATCGTCTTGCTCAATATATAGTTCCTTTGTAAAAGGAAGCTTCCTGGTGCCAGCCTCGGGGTCATTGGGATTATTGACAGCGTCCATTTCCTCAACCAGACCATCCGGGTAATTGTCGATCACCACTTTCAGGGGATGGATCACAGCCATCTTGCGCGGGGCGATCTTGTTTAGATCGTTTCGCAGACAATGTTCCAACAGGGCTATGTCGATGATACTGTCATTCTTGGCAACACCTACCAGATCCAGAAAATTCAGGATGGATGAGCGAGTAAATCCTCTTCGGCGTAAACCATGCAGGGTTGGCATGCGAGGATCATCCCATCCATTTACAAAACCTTCCTGAACAAGACGGATCAACCGGCGTTTGGACATGACCGTGTAACTTAGATTCAAGCGGGCGAATTCGATCTGCCTTGGGTGGTAGATTTCGAGTTCATCAAGGAACCAGTCGTATAACGGACGATGTGCTTCATATTCGAGGGAACAAAGTGAATGTGTGACGCCCTCGATCGAATCGGACTGACCGTGAGCAAAATCATACATTGGATAAATACACCACTTATTGGCAGTTCTGTGGTGAGGAGGATTATGCAGGATGCGGTACATTACAGGATCACGCATATTAATATTTCCTGAAGCCATATCTATCCTGGCTCGCAAGACACGGGAACCATCTGGAAATTCTCCCTTTTTCATACGGTCAAATAAATCCAGGTTCTCAGCCACGCTTCTATCTCTGAATGGACTATTTCTACCAGGTTCAGTCAGGGTGCCGCGATAATCACGTATTTCATCCGCACTGAGATCATCAACAAACGCCTTGCCTTTCTTAATTAAGATCAGGGCAAATTCGTATAATTGGTCGAAATAATCGGATGCATAATATTCATGCTCATTCCATTCAAATCCCAACCAACGAATATCATCTTTTATAGCATCGACATATTCGACGTCTTCTTTGGTTGGATTGGTATCATCGAAACGAAGGCTGCAAATACCACCATATTCTGCTGCGATCCCAAAATCAATGTAGATAGCTTTGGCATGCCCTATATGCAAATAACCATTCGGCTCGGGGGGGAACCGGGTCTGAACACGACCGTTAAAGCGGTTGGAGCGGTGATCTTCTTCGACTGCGGTCCGTATAAAGTCACTCGGAGTATTGGTGGTTTCACTCATTGGATATTCCTCAATAATTTCTTTGGTAATTGTGCTTACATTTATTAGCATTCAATTCTAACACGTGATGTTCAGGTAGATAGATCGAAATTATTATCTCTGGATAATTATGTTATGGTTTTTTATCTGAGAATCAACAATCCACCAAAGGATTGGCATTCAGTATGGTCTTATAAAATCCAGAAAGGTTGAAAATTGTTACTTGATTTTTTCCTTCAAAATATATATACTCCTGTTTCGAATAGCCTTGAGTTTATTTCCACACCTTTATCATCCGGATGAATACCAGTTTAATATATAGATGATGTAATATTTAATTAATCGTTTAATCCAGATAAGAACCTTTGGAGGAGTCATGGACGAAGAAAAGGAAATAAAAAAGCGCTTTTTGGGTACCTATTTCGATCCTGATGTGATTTTCCGGTTGTCGGGTGTGGCAAATATATTAGCCTGGGTCATCCTGGTGGTATATACCATCGATTTCCTGGTGGCAATGACAGTAATGATCTTACAGATCGTACGAGGATTCTGGGCATACATGGGAGCAACTGATATTGCAATGAATATATTAATTTCATTGGAGCGACCTTTCCGCGGTCTGGTCTATTTTGTGGCATTGGTTGGGATCTCGCAAGTACTGAAGATCTTCGTTGATATTGAAGAAAATACCCGTAGAATAGCACGAAAGTAATAAGAACCCAATTATCTCTGGACGGACAGACTGGCGTATGGTAAAATCGGCCCGCTTGTCATTGGGGGCTCGTCTAATGGTAGGACAGCGGACTCTGACTCCGTATGTAGAGGTTCGAATCCTTTGCCCCCAGCAAAAAAAAGCTCTCATCCAGGATGAGAGCTTTTTTTGTTTATTATTCAGACAATTTAAGGGGAGTCTGTAACCTGATGTTCAAAAATTATTCTGCAGCAACCGAAGGTTTACGCTTGAACCAAGCAAGCCACTCCTTGTTCTCCCAGACCACAAGGATGGGGGCTGCATTGAAAATGGATGAGTAAGTTCCTGAGAAGACGCCAACCAATAAGATCACTACAAAGTGAAGAATAGTAGAGCCTCCGAAAAGAGCCAGGGCTAGCAAGGTCAGCATAACTGTTAGCTGTGTATTAATTGAGCGGTCCAGCGTTTGAACGATGGAATGATTGACAAGAGTTTTATAACTGATCTTCTTATAATGGTTGGAGTTTTCACGAATGCGGTCGAAAACAACAATAGAATCGTGAACTGAGAAACCAATCACTGTCAGTAGAGCAGTAAGGAATAGTGAATCGGCTTCCCAACCCCAAAAATGACCGGCTATGGCTTCAAATCCCACAACCACCAGAACATCATGCAGCATGGCGATAATAGCAGCCGTACCATAACGGATGGCATGTTGAACACCTCTAAAAGCATACGAGATGTAAATAAGAATAGCCAGAGCAGCCAGGGCTACCGCACCTGCTGCGCGCGTGGCAACTTCCTTGCCTACAGCAGCACTAACCTGGGTGAAATGAAGGACGGTGACCGCGCCACCCTGCAATTCCTGGATGGATGTCACAATTTCACTCTTCGTAGCGTCTGTCATCACTTTTGAGCGGATCGATAGCGAATCTGTTCCAAGAGGCTGGATGATAGGATCCGCAATACTTGCTCCGGGGGTCGAATTATCAGCGTAAATTCCAGCGACCTGTTCACTGGACAGGGGAGTACCCGTATCAAAGCGGATCTCAAGCAGACTACCACCAGTAAAATCAATTCCAAGTGGTAGTTGCCAGATAATGAGGGCGATGATACCGGGGATGATCACCAGCAAGGAGATGCCGAAATAAATGTAACGATTTTTAATAATATTCATTGTGGCACTCCTATAAACCGAACCAGCGAGGATGTTCGGTGATCTTTAGATTGTCTAGCACTACATGTAAGAAAGTACGTGTTACAGAGATCGCAGTAAACAAACTGACCAATACGCCAAGTGCCAGGGTCAATGAAAAACCTTTCACAAGACTGGCTCCAAACGCATTTCCGAACCAGAATAAGATCCCACATGTGATCAGGGTTGCGAAGTTGGAATCGCGGATGGAAGGCCAGGCTCGTGACCAACCGAGATCGATCGCCTGATGAAGTGTTCTTCCTGCCCGTAGCTCTTCTTTTAATCGTTCAAATATGAGAATGTTGGCATCCACTGCCATACCTATACTCAAAATGAAACCGGCGATACCAGGCAAGGTCAGCACCACTGGAACCAACTTGAAGAGCATCAGGGATGTCATTGTATAGACAATCAACGCCAAAACCGCCAGTGCACCAGGTAATCTGTAATACAACATCATGAAGATAATGATCACGATAAAGCCGATGATGCCTGCAAAGAGACTCTTTTGAACGGATTCCTGACCGAGGGTTGGTCCAACAGTCCTGCTTTCGACGACTTTTATCGGGATTGGGAGAGAACCATATCGTAACTGGATCGCCAATGAATTCGCGGCTTCCAATGTAAAGCTGCCCGTGATGACACCAGCTCCATCTGTAATTGCGGAATCGATGCTGGGGGAAGAGATCACTGTTTTATCAAGTACGATGGCAAGGATCTGATTGACATGTGAACCGGTAAAATCCGCAAATAATTGTTTTGAATCAGATTTTAATGTAAAAGCGATCTGATATTGCCCGGTAGCACCCTGGGTAACAGTAACCGTATCCAATGCGGTTCCGGTCATAACTGTATGGTAAATGACAGGAGCAGTTTGGGCAGGTACTTCAGTGGGAGCAGCGTCAGAGGTGGCAGTTGCCTCGGCTGTAGGTGTTAATGTTGAATCGGGAGTATTCGTGGGAGAAACTGCACCATCTGTTCCAAAGTCAGTCTGGATGACCGTTCCTGGATTGAGCCTCTCCGTGCCAGTATCCACAAATTCCAATAATCCGGTCTTTTGCAAGGAGGTAACAACATCTTCTGGATTGCTGATGCCGGGGAATTCTGCCACGATGCGGCGAGGAGGAGCAACTTGCATTACCACTTCACTTACGCCAAGGGCATTCGAGCGATTCTCCAGGATCTGCCGGGCGATATTGAGGTCATCTGAGCTGACAGTCGTTTCTGCTGGCAGATCAGCCTCGAGCAGAGTTTGAAGACCACCCCGCAAATCGAGTCCAAGCCGGATGGAGACATTACGATCTATAAGGGACTTTTGATTAAAAGGATTCAAAATTGTAATTTGGTTGCTCAGATCAATCCAAAGTGCAAAAGCAATCAGGACCAGGATCAAAGCCAGCATTACATAAGGGCGACGATTCATAAATGCTTTCTCCAATCATTAAAATACCAGCCAAAGGCTGGCGAATTCAAAAGATTATACCCCCATTGAATTTTTATGTGAATAGTTTGAAAAAATCCAACCTTCTCGACCAGTTATTGAATTTTGTGAAAATTTGGATCTAGGCATTGATGATCAGTGTATTCAGATAATCCAGGACTTTATCCAAAATTTCGGGGATGGATAAATCATCGGTGTTGATCGTCAGGTCTGCATACAGGCGGGCATGCGCAAGTCTTTTTTGCTGTTCTTCAAAATCTGTATGATTCCAATTAAGGGGTCGTCTTTGCTGGCTTACAGAGAAAGATACATCCAAAAAAATCAATAAATCAGGTTGCGAAATACGCTGCCACATATATGGAACGTAAGAATGCTCCTGTGCAATATGGTGCGCATTGAAATCATGTTTTCTTAGACCATCCACCAGGGTTGTTTTTCCTGCGCTGCAAGGGCCAACGATCCCAATTCTTAAATCATTTTTATCCGGTTTGGTCGATTGGGATGAACGTGATGGAGAGGTGATATTTTTTTTCATGAATTATCGTTTGGAGTGCAAACGGGTTACCCGTAATTGCGAAAGTATCGCCTTTTTCAAAAAATACGATCGCCAGTTGGGTGTAAGTCCGGTTCATCAAACCGATTAAGTAAAACGATGCTGACATCATGGATACGCTCGATCTCTGCTGCACTTAACCCAATGAGATGAGAATTTTGTTGCAAGCATACCTTCGAAAGGGAAAGGGATCCGCCTTCAATTGTGACGGGCGGCGTGAAATCGGTGCTGGTAGCCGCAACTGCAAAGGCGGGGGAAGCCATGCCTGTTGTGCTGATGGTTTTAAAACCAAATTGCTCATCCAACGATCTGGCGTAATCACCATCAAAAATCCACCTGACAACATTTATCGCGGGATTTATGGAACGAGCTTTAAGTGCCACCTGAAGATCAAGGGTATCGTTTTGTGTACACAAAACGATCGTTCTGGTTTGATCTACCCTGACAGATTCCAATGTTGATTGAAGGTGTGAATCATCCTGAATGATCAGGTCTCCCATCTTTTGTACCGGAGAAGCAAGAACGGTCTTGGGGTTAAGTTCAATCACCACAATTAGCTCCCCCATGGCATGCAATTGGTCTCAACCCAGTAACCCAGATGTCCCAATCTGACCAGGACCGTATGTTTACTGAATGGGGAAGCACCTGCCATTGCTGACTCGTTGTTTCTTTTGTGGGGATTAATTAATGCGATCCCAAAATCTGCCAACCCATGAGCAAGAGTACCAATACAAATGAATGACAGGATAAAAAACCCGAGCTGTGAAAAACCATGATGTGGATATTCACCATTGGATTGAAAAAAAGCCAATCCCAGGGTCAAAAAATTAGCCTCAGGTAGGCTTGTGAGTGGTTCTCGCAATGATCGGGCAGTATTAAAATAATAAGTGCCTATCCCAAGAATAGCAAGTATAAAGAAAATTTGAGGTTTTCGAAACTCATTGATCATTAATATGGTGTCTCTTAAACCTGCACGCATATTACGATTGCGATCTTTCATACAAGGTTAATTGAAAGGTAACCTGACCATCATGCGGCGGACTTCATCTCCCTGGCGATGAACAACCTTCACAACAACGATACTAATATCATCCACCGGACGGTTATCATCAAGACGCAGGGCTTCATCCAGGAGAACATCTGCAATTTCCTGGGGCGGTGGATCCTGATCATCCAGCAAAGATCGAAGATTTGTACAAACATCCATGGGTTGGCCGCGACGTTTACCTGCGTGTACCAATCCGTCTGTATACATGATCACCATCAGTCCCGGTTCAAGACTGATCTCATTAATTATTGGACGGATATCCCGTGCAGTACCCAATGGGCGGCAGTCGTCTTGCAGAGAATCTATCTCGTCCCCGCGGCAAATGAAAATAGGGGAAGGGTTGTTGCGGGTCAAGACAAGTGTATTTGTATGAAGGTCGACGGATGCAATGTTTAAAGTGCAAGAAACTTTACCTTTCTTGTCGGTAAAGAGAGAATCTGAGGCAGCCCGGGCGGCTGCGCCATCGCGCACTCCTTCTGCAAGCAACCCGATCACTTTGCGAACAACCAGATTGGAGATTGCTTTTGCGCCGTGTCCAGAGGTCTGTCCATCCGCCAGGACAACCGAAAGACCTCCGTTGGGTCTCTCAATTACCTCCAGTGTATCTCCGCTTTCAGCGACAGCGTATTTATTGATCTTGGCAACTGCAATTTGAACTTCCATGCCATCCATTTTACTTCAAAACGATGGATTGATATCAATTTAAAAGTTGTAGTGGGAAAGTAAAGTACCAATAAGGCTTTTTCGCTAAATTAATTAGTTTTGACAGATATGTATTAAGGAATAAAAATTCTAATCAGCTGGATCATTAAATTATCTACCGAATCGTTTACGAACTGCAACTGAAATCTATTCAATATAGCCACAATTAAAACAAGGGCTTGACCATTGCGGTCAAACCCTTGAAGGTGGTTAGAATTGAATGTTAACCGGAAGTGGAACTGTCCGCAGGTGCTTTCTTGCTGACAGCTTTCTTGGCAGAAATAATAACTTCGTGACCGCGAGCCTTGACTTCGGCAGCCAATTCATCATATTTGGCCTTTGCTTCGGCTGCAGCTTCTTTGGCACGTGCAAGGGCTTCTTCTGATGTCTGTGTGGCTTTATCGCGCAATTCTATTCCTTTTTCCTTAATGACAGTACGGGTTTCTTCACCAGACTGCGGGGCAAAAAGCAGGGCAACAACTGCACCGGTTAAACCACCAACAACAAAACCTACCAGGAACGATCCGAAATCATCATGATCTGACATTTTTTATCTCCTTTTGACGGTAACTTGATAAGCTCGATTTTAAGCAAATTAGTGGAAAACGAAAATTACCTTTTTAAATTGAACTTCCACCGAAATTATTCAACACAAATGCTTATTTTTTCTTCTTAATACCCATCAGGTCGGTAAATTTTCTCAAGCCAGCCAGATAGCTATTCAACTTTATGATCGGTTCAACCATATTCTCACTCAGGAAAGCGGTTGTTCCACGAAGATTATCAACTGTCTCACTAGTAGACTTGAGGATGGGTTTGACCTCATTTTGAAGCAAGTTTACCAGGCTGGCTACCTGGATCACCAGGATGACCATCGCTGCTCCGATAATGAGGGATTCAAATGCCATAAAAATTAGAAAAATATCCCTGATCTTAGCTGTTGTGGCACCATCCTGGAGCAATCCATAAACAGCAAAAACAAGGCCGGTGGTCATTAACAATAATATTGCAATGACGATAAATCCAACAAGACGTTGTTTTCCCAAGTCTGCTTTTGTAGATGGGTCTTTTTGTTGTGAGTTGATCGAATCTTCCATCATATTAAATGATTATAGCATAATTTAACTAGTAGCAATTTTTCCTAATCTCTTGTTAAGGGTGTACTTTAAGTTAAGAATTCTTAATTAACCCACCTTTATGAGAGTGCTGGTCACCTGGTCAATATATCCATCAATAAAGGAAAAATTTAAGCTAAATCTCTTGACTTTAATCAACAAGTTTGCTATGCTTAATCTACCGACCGGTCGGTAGATTATGATGAATAAAGAAATGATCCTCGAAGCTGCTGCTCAGATAATTCGCCAGAAGGGCTTTCATGCCACTTCCATGCAAGATATTGCTGCTGCGGTCAGTCTTCAAAAAGCCAGCCTATATCATCATGTAGCCAGCAAGCAGGAGATATTGCTTGCATTGCTTGACCAGGCTTTGGATATGCTGACAGAACACATGCAGTTGGTTATGCATCAGGAACTCCCTGCTGATGAAAAATTGCGCCTGGCGATGGATTCTTTTCTAAAATTACTTACTGAGCACAGTGACCTGGTTTCAGTCTTATTGCTTGAGCATCGTTCACTGGATGTTGAATTTCATAATCGGCATATTGTCAGACGGGATCGGTTTGAAAAATTATGGCGCGATTTGATCCAGGAGGGAATTGATACGGGCAAATTCATCTCATATGACCCTGCTTTAACCGCCCGCGCATTGTTAGGGGTGATGAATTGGACGATCACATGGTATCGACCAACAGGATCCTTACCAGTAAAGGAGATCACCAATCACATGGCTAATCTTTTCTTAAATGGCTTACTGGCACGTCCATAATAAGGATTGAGTTAGTGAACAAACCACAGGGCTTTCAGAAATATACGACATCAGTTGGCTCGTTGATCTTTCGCCTACCCCTGGAAGCATTCCCAAAATTCTGGGTGAACACATACCTTATAAAAAGCGGAGAATACCTCGTTCTAATCGATACCGGATCCGGGAGTGACATTTCAAACAATGGCATCCTGAATGGTTTTGGTCGGGTGAGCGCTGAAATTGGAAAAGAGATCAAAGTAAAAGATCTGACACATATTCTTTTGACGCATGGGCACATAGATCACATGGGAGGTCTTGTATTTCTGAAGGAAAATTCAAAGGCTTTGATCGGTGTGCATGAGTTGGACGTGCAAACGATCGCTCACCATGAAGAGCGCCTGAGTTTGATCAGCTTGAGATTGAACCAATTTTTGTTGGAGGCGGGTATTGAACCAGATGAACGCACGCGCTTGCTGCAATTATATAAATTTACCAAGGCTTTTTTCCATTCTGTTCCGGTGGATTTTACGTTTGAACAAGAGAACATGCAATGTGGACCTTTTAGAATGTTGCACTTGCCGGGACATTGCCCCGGACAGGTTGCCATTCAATTGGATGACTTTTATTTCTGCGGTGACCATGTTCTGAGCGATATTACACCTCACCAATCCCCGGAAGGTTTGATCCCCTACCTGGGAGTTGGGCATTACCTGGATTCTTTAGAGAAATTTAAAGCCTGGGTAGACCATGGTAAATTGGTTTTATCCGGTCATGATATTCCAATCATGGATCTGGAGGCACGAACAACTGCAATTCGAAAGGCTATCAATACACGGTTGAATCAATGTATGGATTTTCTGTGTGAGCCGCACAGCCTTGCAGACCTTACTTTCCACCTTTACGGGCGGATCGCCGGATACAACGCCATGCTGGTTTTAGAGAAAACAGGTGCCTATGTTGAGTATTTATATCAGCATGGCTTATTGGAGATCACGAATGTTAACGAGTTGGAGGACACGAAACAGACCATTTTGAAATATTGCTGCGTTAATGGAAAGTCCAATTCGGTTATTTTCCCAAAGGAGAAGGCTTATGTACTCGTTTGAACCATCAGAAGAACAAAAAATGTTGATCGACGCAGTAAACCGGTTTGCCACCAATGACCTGCGTCCTGCCGCCCACGAAGCTGAGGAATCCGGAAAATTCGAATCCAAACTGATCGATAAAGGCTGGGAGATGGGAGTTTTGCAGGCTTCCATTCCTGAAGCTTATGGTGGCTTTGGTGACCGATCTGTAGTGACCGGTGTTCTGGCTGCTGAATCCATGGCTTGGGGTGATCTGGCTGGTTCCATGGCAATTATGGCTCCAGGGTTGTTCACCTTGCCGATCCTGCTGGCAGGCAGCGAGGAGCAGAAAGATAATTACCTGCCACCTGTGATCGAAGGCAACTGGCAACCGTATACCGCAGCCTTGCTGGAGAAAAAATTTGATTTTGATCCAAATGACCTGACAACCAGTGCTGTGCAGGATGGAGATGGTTATATCTTGAATGGGGAAAAAACATACGTCCCATTTGCAGCAAATGCAAAGGCGATGGTTGTGTATGCAAAAATGGAAGGAAGAACCTGTGGGTTCATCCTTCCCGCAGGAACAACCGGAGTCAACGTTTCGGAAGAACGACAAAAATTGATGGGACTTAATGCGCTACCATTCCATACTGTCAAACTTAATAACGTGCGATTGCCGAAATCTCAGCTTCTACCAGGGGATTTTGGTCCTGTGCTGGATGCGAGCCGGGTCGCCTTGGCATCCTTGGCGGTCGGTGTGGCCAAGGCTGCTTTTGAGTATTCGCGCGATTATGCAAAAGACCGGGATGTATTCGGGGTAAAAGTTGCACAAAAACAGTCGATCGCATTTATGCTGGCTGAGATGTCCATTGAGATCGAATCCATGCGGGCATTGACATGGGAAGCAGCCTGGAAGCTGGATACTGGAAAGGAAGACGCCAGCAAGATGGCATACCTGGCTCAGACAGGTGCGGCAGATATGGTGATGATGGTAACCGACCGGGCAGTTCAAATTCTAGGTGGACATGGGTATATCCGCGAACATCCGGTTGAACTTTTTATGCGTAACGGTCGGGGCTTTACAACCTTTACCGGTCTGGCAATGGTATAAGCCAAGGAGGAGTAACATGATCGAATTTGAAGTTCCCGAAAAAATTGCAGGGGTTATGAATGTGATCGAAACGGTTGCAGTCAATATGATGCGTCCGGTGGCTCGATATTTTGATGAGAATGAGCATGAGATCCCATGGGACTATATTAATTTCATGCAGACAGCTACCAAAGCGATGGGTGGGGGAGGAACATCAATGGCTGCGGGCAGTGGAAATAAAGAGGGTCCGCGACTGGCGTATCAACGCCTGGCTTTCATGGTCGAAGGGCTATCATGGGGGGATGCAGGTCTGTACCTTTGCATGCCAGGAGGAATGCTCGGATCCGCCGCCGTGGCAGCTGCAGGGAATGATGAGCAGAAAGAGCGTTTTCTGAAGAGATTCAAAGGGGATACACCCGTCTTCGATGCCATGTGTATGACAGAACCCCAGGCAGGCTCAGATACTTCCGCGATCCGGGCGACTGCGGTATTGGATAAAGAAACCAATGAGTGGATCCTAAATGGGGAGAAGATCTTCGTCACATCCGGCCATAAAGCATTGCTTGATTCAAAGGGCTTTATTGTGGTTTGGGCAACAATTGACCCATCTGCCGGGCGACGCGGAATGCGGTCATTTGTGGTGGAAGCTGGGACTCCGGGAGTACAGGTCACCAAATTGGAACACAAACTGGGGATTCGAGCCAGCGATACCGCATCGATCGTGTTGCAGGATTGCCGGGTGCCCTTCACCAATATTTTAGGAAGCCCGACCGTTGAAACCAGCACGAAGGGGTTTAAAGGCGCCATGGCAACTTTTGACGCAACCCGACCCATTGTTGCTGCCCAGGCGATCGGACTGGCACGCGCCACCCTGGAATTGCTCAAGGAGATGCTGGCTGAAAATGGCGTCACGATCCGTTATGGTCTCCCCCGTCAGAAATTAACCTCTGTTGAAAAAGATGTGATGGATATGGAGATCCAGCTACGAACTGCCTGGCTTCTGGTCATCAAAGCGGTTTGGATGATGGATAATGGCAAACCAAATTCGCTTGAATCATCCATGTGCAAAGTACGGGCTGGCGATGTTGTGACCAAGATCACCCAGAAGGCAGTCGAGATCATGGGACCGTTGGGTTACAGCCGCGAATACCTACTGGAGAAATGGTTCCGGGATGCCAAGATCAGTGATATTTATGAAGGCACAGGTCAGATCAACCGGCTGGTTGTCGCACGACAGATCCTGGAATATCGCTCACAAGATCTGAGTTGATGCTTGATGGATGGATTAATTTATCCCTGGAAAATTTAATGGAGGTGGAAAAATGACCTACAAAGTTCACAAAGCGGTCGTGATCGGGGCAGGCACCATGGGAGCAGCCCTGGCTGCACACCTGGCCAATTCGGGTGTGCCGGTCACTTTGCTTGATATTGTACCAAAAGATGTCCCTATTGAGGCGGGCAAAAAAGCCCGCAATAAAATTGTGGATGAAGGTTTGGATCGAGCCAAGAAATCACGGCCTGCCAGTTTCTTTTCTTCTGATCAACAAAACCTGGTAAAAACTGGAAACCTGGATGATGACTTTGGGAAAATTGCAGAAGCGGATTGGGTGATCGAAGCTATTGTTGAAAACCTGAAGATCAAACAACAATTGATGGAACGAATTGACAAGGTCAGGAAACCTGAAGCGATCATCAGTACCAACACTTCTGGTATACCGGTCAAGGATATTGCAGCTGGGCGATCCGATGGGTTTAAAAAGCATTTTCTTGGAACCCATTTCTTCAACCCACCACGGTACCTTAAACTCCTGGAGATCATCCCAACCGCAGACACACTGCCAGAGGTGACAAAATTCATCAGCTGGTTTGGTGAATATCGACTTGGCAAGGGAATTGTTCTGTGCAAAGACACACCCAACTTTATTGGAAATCGCATGGCATTCGGAACAGGTGCTTTTGGGCTTCATTTCATCATGGAAAATGGTTACACAGTTGATGAAGTTGATTCTCTAACTGGTCCATTGATCGGGAGACCCAAAACTGCGACTTTCCGGCTGATCGACCTGGTAGGGATCGATGTGTGGGAGCATGTTGGTAAAAACCTGGCACCAGCCATCCCCTATGACAAGCTTGGGCAGCAATACCTGGCTTCTGAAAAACCTAACCAGCTCATTCACAGCATGGTTGAAAAAGGTTGGCTGGGCAATAAGACCAATGTAGGTTTTTATAAACAAGTACGGGACCCGGATGGCAAAAAAGATTATTATTCACTTGATCTTTACACTCAAGAGCATAAACCAACAACCAAGCCACGCTTTGATTCGGTAAAGAAAGCAAAGGATGGGGAATCGCTTGGAGATCGGCTAAAAGTCTTAATAGCTGAAAATGATAAAGCAGCTGTGTTAATCAAGGCTTTAACTTTTCAGGCTTTTCAATATGCCAGCACGATCATTCCTGAAGTTGCGGACACACCCAAGCCCCTGGATGATGCAGTTCGCTGGGGTTTCATGCACGAGGCAGGACCTTTCGAAACCTGGGATATGCTCGGAGTCCGGAAAACTGTGGAATCAATGAAAGAAAATGGATATCCATGTGCTGAATGGGTTTCAGAGATGATTGCATCCGGAGTTGAGACCTTTTATGAATACAAGGGATCCAGAAAAGTGGGGGTTTATGATGTCGGCAAGAAAAAGTATGTGAAGATCGAACAAAATCCAGGATTGATCTTTTTGGGTGAACTAAAAGGCTCCAAGAAAGAGATCAGCTCAAATGCAGGAGCCTCTCTTTATGATATCGGCGATGGCGTTGCCCTGGTTGAATTCCATACCAAAATGAACGCCCTTGATGATGACATCTTTGATATCACTCTTGAAGCGCTCGACATGACTGAAAATGAATTTGAAGGACTGGTTATTGGAAATGAAGGTGAAAACTTCAGTGCTGGTGCCAATCTTTTCATGGTGGTTGTGGCAGCTCAACAAGGAATGTGGGATGTTCTCGATCAGGCTATTATAAAATTACAGAATATGAACATGCGGATGCGTTATTTCCCCAAACCGGTTGTGATCGCTCCAGCGGGAATGGCGCTGGGCGGTGGTTGTGAAGTCACCATGCATGGCAGCCGGGTTGTGGCAGCTTCCGAGACCTATATAGGCCTGGTTGAGCTGGGTGCCGGGGTGATCCCGGCGGGGTGCGGAACCAAAGAAATGGTGCGAAGGATCGTGAACCCGGCCATGCGCACACCCGATGCAGAGGTGCTGCCTTTCCTGCAACAAGTGTTCATTCAGATCGGTCAAGCCAAAGTGGCTACCAGCGCAGAGGAAGCCCGCCAGTTCAAAATTCTTAACCCACAGGATAGAATTGTCATGCACCGGGAGTATCTACTGAGTGAGGCCAAGAAAGAAGTACTGCACATGGCGAATACCGGTTATAAGCCACCAGCTCCGGAACTCATTTATGCTGCCGGAAGAGATTCACTTTCTGCCATCCAGATCGGGGCATGGTCGTTCAAAGAAGGAAAGTACATTACAGAGTACGAAGGCGTCATTGCAGGTAAACTGGCGCATGTGATGACAGGTGGGGATCTGAGCAGGCCAACCTGGACCAGCGAACAGTATTTCCTGGACCTCGAACGCGAAGCTTTCCTTTCATTATGCGGTGAACAGAAGACCCAGGAACGCATGTGGGCTTTGTTAAATACCGGCAAACCGCTGCGGAATTAGGAGGAATAAAGATGACGACACGAGATGCTGTAATCGTTTCTGCCGCCCGAACACCAGTAGGTAAAGCCAAACGCGGCAGCCTGGCAACTGTTCGACCGGACGAATTAGGCGCAGACGTGATCCTTGATTTACTCAAGCGAACGCCAGGATTGGATCCTGCCCAGATCGATGATGTGATTTTCGGCTGTGCATTCCCGGAAGGGGAACAGGGTATGAACATGGCTCGTATGATCGCATTGCGAGCTGGTTTACCGATCACCGTTTCCGGTGAGACGATCAACCGTTATTGTTCATCAGGAGTGCAAAGTATTGCTCATGCAGCTTTTGCCATCAAGGCTGGTCAAATGGAAGTTGCGATCGCAGGTGGAACTGAATCAATGACCATGGTACCGATGGCGGGTTATAAATTTGCGCCGAACCCGCATTTTGCCCAGGACCTGCCGCATTATTACACCAACATGGGTCTTACTGCTGAAAATGTATCCGTCAAATTCAATGTCAGTCGTGCCGAACAGGATGAATTTGCTGTTGGTTCAAACGTTAAGGCTGCCCGGGCTGTTGATTCTGGTTTATTTGATCCAGAACTGGTGCCGGTTGAAGTGACCATTAAGGAATTGGATGCGGATGGCAAACCTGTCACCCGACAATTCACCCATAAGCGAGATGAAGGGCCGCGTGGAGATTCAACCCTGGAAGGTCTTGCCAGGTTGAAACCGGCTTTCAAGGAAGGTGGAACGGTTACTGCTGGAAATTCGTCCCAGATGTCTGACGGAGCTGCGGGGGTTGTGATCATGTCTGCAGAGAAAGCTGCCAGCCTGAAGTTAAAACCTCTGGCACGGTTTGTGGCATTTGCCACAGGCGGCGTTGAACCAGAGTTGATGGGCATTGGTCCGGTGGTGGCAATCCCCAAAGCGTTAAAACTTGCCGGATTAAAATTGAGCGAGATAGACCTGATCGAATTAAATGAGGCTTTTGCCGCCCAGGGTCTAGTTGTAATGAGAGAATTGGGTATCAACCCCGAGTTAACCAATGTAAATGGTGGGGCGATCGCGCTTGGTCACCCACTGGGTTGCACTGGCTCCAAGCTTACCACTCAATTGATCTACGAGATGGATCGCCGGAAATCAAAATATGGTATGGTTACCATGTGTATCGGTGGCGGTATGGGTGCTGCTGCAATATTTGAGAATCTACAATAGGAGAATTAGAAATGCCATTAACAATTGCTGACCTTATGTCCAAAATGCCGGGTGCTTTCATAGCTGAAAAAGCCGGTCCAATTGATGCTGTCATCCAGTTCAAATTCACGGGAGCTGAACCAGGTGATTGGTTCGCATCCATTAAAGATGGTGCCTGCACGACAGAAAAAGGTGTCCATGCCAGCCCCAAGATGACCTTGACCGCCGACTCAAGTGATTATGTGAAGATATTCACCGGCGAGTTGGATGGAATGCAAGCTTTCATGCAAGGAAAACTTAAACTGGCAGGAGACTTGAACCTGGCAATGAAATTAACCCAAATGTTCAAAATCAGGTAATTGCCATTAAAGTAGAAGAGGTGGTAGATGAATTCTGCCGCCTCTTTTGTTCAAGATAAGGAGTCTAAAAAAATCAAGATCATTAATTTCATCTGCTTGTCCCGAGCAAGCATCTTTCAATGGTCATCCCA